>Ga0207710_10000549_pt1 | contig 22590 bp, 24 predicted proteins | sample KBSS24metaG_FD_184400 | JGI IMG/M metagenome (GOLD analysis project Ga0207710, IMG submission 184400) | Switchgrass rhizosphere microbial communities from Kellogg Biological Station, Michigan, USA - KBS S2-4 metaG (SPAdes) (version 2) | ecosystem: Host-associated > Plants > Roots > Rhizosphere...
CCCGATCGAGCGGACCTATGCACCGATCCGTGTAGAAGAGGGTTTGCGGCGGCGGGGCGGGCTATTCGCCCTGGGCGTGCCGCTCGCTGGCGGCCTCGCGGATGAACTCGACGATCTCGTCGGTCCCCGCGCCGGGCGTGAAGACGGCGGCGACGCCGAGCTTCTTCAACTCCGGGATGTCCTCGGCCGGGATCGTCCCCCCGACCGTGACCAGCACGTCGTCGACGCCCTGGGCGTTCAGCAGCTCGACCACTTTCGGGACCAGCGTCATGTGGGCGCCGGAGAGGATCGAGAGGCCGACCGCGTCGGCGTCCTCTTGGATCACCGTCTCGGCGATCTGCTCGGGCGTCTGGTGCAGGCCGGTGTAGATGACCTCCATGCCGGCGTCGCGCAGGGCGCGGGCGATGATCTTGGCGCCGCGGTCGTGCCCGTCGAGGCCGGGCTTGGCGACGACGACACGGATCTTGCGGGCGGTTGCGGCCTCCATCTGCGGCGGGAACCCTAGCGGCTGCCTAGAAAACCGGCGACTCGGTGTAGGTCCCGAAGACCTCTTGCATGGCCGCGATCATCTCTCCCTCGCTGACGCGAGCCCGAGCGGCGGCGATGATCGGCGGCATCAGATTCGCGTCGCCGGCGGCCGCCTGCTTGAGCTCGGTGAGAGTCCGCTCGACCTCGGCGCCGTCGCGGCGGGCCCGGGTCGCCTGCAGGCGGTCGACCTGCTTCTGCTCGAGCGCCGGGTCGATGCGGAGGATCGGCGTCTCGTCGTCGTCCTCCTGGACGAAGTCGTTGACGCCGACGACGATCCGCTTGCGTTCGTTCAGCTCCTGCTGGAAGCGGAAGGAGGCGTCGGCGATCTCGCGCTGGGGGAAGTTCTGGCGGATCGCCTCGACCATGCCGCCGACTTCGTCGATGCGCCGGAAGTAGTCGTAGGCGGCAGCCTCCATCTCGTCGGTCAGCTTCTCGACGAACCAGGAGCCGCCGAGCGGGTCGGCGGTGTTGGTGACCCCCGATTCGGTGGCGATGATCTGCTGGGTGCGCAGCGCCACCCGCACCGCCTCCTCGGTCGGCAGCGCCAGCGCCTCGTCGTAGGAGTTGGTGTGCAGCGACTGGGTGCCGCCAAGCACCGCGGCGAGCGCCTCCAGGGAGGTGCGGACGATGTTGTTGAGCGGCTGCTGGGCGGTCAGCGAGACCCCGGCAGTCTGAGTGTGGAAGCGCAGCCGCATCGACTCCTCGCGCTTGGCGCCGTAGGTGTCGCGCATCTCCCGCGCCCAGATCCGCCGTGCCGCCCGGTACTTGGCGATCTCCTCGAAGAAGTCGACGTGGGCGTTGAAGAAAAAGGAGAGGCGGGGGGCGAAGTCGTCGACGTCGAGGCCCCGCTCGATCGCCCGCTCCACGTAGGTGAAGCCGTCCTTGAGCGTGAAGGCGAGCTCCTGCTGGGCGGTCGATCCGGCCTCGCGGATGTGGTAGCCGGAGATCGAGACCGGGTGCCAGCGGGGCATGTTCTCGCTGCACCACTCGATCATGTCGGTGACCAGGCGCAGGGCCGGCTCGATCGGGAAGCACCACTCCTTCTGGGCGATGTACTCCTTGAGGATGTCGGTCTGGATCGTCCCCCCCAGCTTCTCCGCCGGGACGCCCTGGCTCTCGCCGACCAGCACGTAGTAGGCGAGCAGGATCGCCGCCGGGGCGTTGATCGTCATCGAGGTGGTGACGCCGCCGAGCGGGATGCCGGCGAAGAGCTGTTCCATGTCGTCGAGGGTGTCGACGGCGACGCCCTCGCGGCCGACCTCGCCGAGGCTTTTGGCGTGATCGGAGTCGTAGCCCATCAGCGTCGGCATGTCGAAGGCGGTCGAGAGTCCCGTCTGGCCGTGGTCGAGCAGGTAGTGGAAGCGCTCGTTGGTCTCCTCGACGGTGCCGAAGCCGGCAAACTGGCGCATCGTCCAGAGCCGCCCCCGGTACATCGAGGGGTAGGGGCCACGCGTGAACGGGTACTCGCCAGGCCGCCCGACGCGCTCCTCGAGGTCTGGATCCAGGTCCGCCTCCTCGTAGAGCGGCTCGATCTCGTGCCCCGACATCGTCGAGAACTCCGCATCTCGCTGCTGGAACTCCCGCGTCTCCCTCGGCTCGATAGCCATGCGGAGAGTGTAGATGCGCGGTGGTGGGGCGATTTGTTCCCTCACGGGGAGGAAGAAAACGCCCCGGCGTCAGCGGCGCACGGCGAAGCGGCGGGGCGGCGGCTTGCGGCGGCTCGCCATTCGCGAGGCGCCGAGGCCGGCGACGGTCGCCAGCAGGGTGAAGGCGAGAGCGGTGAGGCGGCGGCCGAGGCGCTCGAAGCGCAGCACCTGCCAGCCCTCCTCGGCGGCAAGCGCGGCCAGCGGCGGGTCGGGGTTGACGGCGACCGGGTTGCCGACCGCGCGCAGCATCGGCAGGTCGGAGAGCGAGTCGGAGTAGGCGTAGGACTCGGCCAAGTCGATCGCGTGCCGCTCGGCGAAGGCCTCCATCGCCTCGACCTTGCCAGGGCCGTAGACGAAGGGGCCGTCGAAACGGCCCGTGTAGTTGCCGTCGGGGTCGACCTCGTAGCGGGTGCCGATGCCGCCCTCCATCCCCAGCACCGCCGCCAGAGATTCGACGACGTCGTTGCCGGCGGCGCTGACGATGAAGGTCGGGCGGCCGGCGTCCTGGTGGGCGTGGACCTCGGCCAGCATCTGGGGATAGACGCGCGGCAGCGTCGCCGCCATCACCTCCGGCCCCATCCGCTCGAAGGTCTTCGCGGGCACGCCGCGGATCAGCTCGCGGGCGACCCGCAGCACCTCGGCGGTGCGCTCGTCGGTCGTCCCCCGCAGCCGGTAGCGGAGGTGCTCGAAGGCCCAGCTGGCGAGCTGGCGGCGGCCGATCACGCCCTGCCTGGCGGCGACGCGCGCGAACTGCATCCCCGAGGACCCCGCCATCAGGGTCTTGTCGAGATCGAAAAAAGCAGCGCCCCCGCTCACCCACATCCCCCGAACGAGGTCAAGGCGTCCCCCGGACGGCCGTGAAAACCAAGCAGGTCGGGGGACGCAGGAAGCGTGGTGAGGGGAGCGCACATCCGTGCGTGACCCGATCCACGCGACCGAGGACCTCGAGATGCGCCGGTTTGCAGCGGCCGCGCTATTGCGCGGCCACCTCGATCACGATCGCGTCTCCCTGACCGCCTCCCGAGCAAATGGCCGCGCACCCCAAACCTCCGCCGCGGCGCTGCAGCTCGTGAACCAGGGCGCCGACGATGCGTGAGCCGGAGGCGCCGATCGGGTGGCCGAGAGCGATCGCGCCACCGTTGACGTTGACCTTCTCCTCATCGACGCCGAGCATCCGCACCGAGTTGAGGGCGACCGAGGCGAAGGCCTCGTTGATCTCCCAGAGGTCGACCTCCTCGGGGCTCTTGCCGATCTTCTCCAGCGCCTGCTTGGCGGCGTTGGCCGGCGTTTTGGCCAGGTATGGGAAGTCGTCGGCGACGGTGCCGTAGGAGAGGATCCGGGCCAGCGGGGTCTTGCCTTCGCGCTGCGCCCACTCCTCGGAGGCGACCACGATCGCACCGGCGCCGTCGTTGACTCCGGGCGCGTTGCCGGCGGTGTGGGTCGCGTCGGGGCCGCCGATCGCCTTCAGGGCGGCAAGGGTCTCGATCGTGGTGTCGGGACGGATCGCCTCGTCGGTCTCGACCGTCGTCTCGCCCTTGCGCGACTTGACGGTGACGCCGACGATCTCCTCGGCGAGGCGGCCGGCGTCGGTCGCCTCGGCGGCGAGCCGGTGCGAGCGCTCGGCGAAGCGGTCCATGTCGACGCGGGTGATCTCCAGCTCGTTGGAGACCTCGCTGGCCTCGTTGATCATCTGCTTCTCGGTGAAGGGGTTGGTGAGGCCGTCGTGGGTCATCGCGTCGATCGCGGTGACGTCGCCCATCCTGAAGCCGAAGCGGGCGCCGGGCAGCAGGTAGGGAGCGCCGCTCATCGACTCCATGCCGCCGGTCACCGCGACCTCCGAGTCGCCGGCGCGGATCGACAGGTCGGCGATCCCGATCGTCCGCATGCCGGAGGCGCAGACCTTGTTGATCGTCTCCGAGGGAACCTCCTTGGGGACGCCGCCCTTGATCTGGGCCTGGCGCGAGGGGATCTGGCCCTGGCCGGCCTGCAGGACCTGGCCGAAGACGACCTGCTCGACCTGCTCGGGGTCGACGTTGGAGCGCTCGAGGGCGGCCGAGATGACGGTGCCGCCGAGGTCGGTGGCGTCGAGCGAGGAGAGACCGCCACCCATCTTGCCGAAGGGCGTGCGCGCGGTTCCGAGGATCACTGAGCTGGGCATCTACTGCCTTTCTTTCTCCGTGGTAGCGGGGGTCAGGTGCGTGGGCCAGTTTAGACTCGCCCACCGATGAGGGTCGAAGTGGTCGAAGCGGAGTTGAGCGAGGTCGACGCCGATCTGGTCGCGGTCGGCCTCTGCGAGGACGAGTCGCTGCCGGATTGGCTGCTCGCGGCGCCGGGCGCCGACGACGCCAGCGGCGAGGCCGAGAAGCTGAGCGTCCTCTACCCCGACGCCCCCGCGCGCGTGATCGTCGCTGGGCTCGGCAAGCTCGAGGATCTCGACGCCGAGCGCCTGCGCGTCGTCGCGGCGCTCGTCGCGAAGGAGGCGGCGCGGCGCAAAGCGACCTCGCTGGCCTGGCTGCTGCCGGAGACAGAGGACGACAACGCTGCCGCCGAGGGCCTCGTAACCGGCACGATCCTCGGCTCCTACCGCTTCGACCGCTTCAAGGGCGGCGGCTCGGATGACTCGCGACCGCCGGCGCTGGAGTCGCTGACGCTGCTGGCGCCCGAATCTGTCGACGTGGCAGCCCTGACGGCGCGGATCGGCGCCGAAGCCCAGAACCGCGCCCGCGACCTGCAGAGCACCCCTGCCAACGTCGCGACGCCGAGCTTCCTCGCCGCCCGCGCCGAAGAGATCGCCGCTTCCAGCGACGACATCTCCGTCGAAGTGCTGGGACGCGAGGAGATCGCCGCCAAGGAGATGGGTGGGCTGATCGCGGTCAGCCAGGGCAGCGAGGAGGATCCGCGTCTGATCGTGCTCCACTACGCCGGCGGTCACGCGACCAGGCTGGGCCTGGTCGGGAAGGGAGTCACCTTCGACACCGGCGGCATCTCGCTGAAGCCGGGCGCTGGCATGGAGGAGATGAAGTACGACATGTCGGGAGCGGCCGCGGTGCTTGAGGCGGTGGCGGCGATCGCCGAGATGGGCCTGGGGCTCGACGTGGTCGCCGTGGTGCCGGCAACCGAGAACATGCCCTCCGGCACGGCGATCAAGCCCGGCGACGTGATCACCCAGTACGACGGGACCACGGTCGAGGTCAACAACACCGACGCCGAGGGCCGCCTGATCCTCGCCGACGCGCTCGCCTACGCGATCGAGCTCGGCGCCGATCTGGTGGTCGACCTGGCGACCTTGACCGGGGCGGTGGTAGTCGCGCTCGGCTCCACCTACGCCGGGGTGATCGCCAACGACGACCGCCTCGCCCGCGAGGTCGAGTCGGCGGGCATCGCCACCGGCGAGCTGACCTGGCGCCTCCCCCTCCACCCCGAGTACACGAAGCTGATGAAGGGGACGGTCGCCGACCTCTCCAACCTCGCCTCCAAGCGCGAAGCCGGCACCGCCACCGCCGGCGCCTTCCTCGCCGAGTTCGTCGGCGAAACCCCGTGGGCGCACGTCGATATCGCCGGTACCGCCTGGAACGTCGGCCGCGCCTATACCGGCAAGGACGCCAGCGGCTACGGCGTCCGTCTGCTGCTCGAGCTGGCGCGCAGCCTCGTCGATACCTCCTAGCGACGCTGCGGCGGCCGGGCGCGGCATATCCACTGGTCCTTCGCCTAGCCGCCGAGAATCATGCAGGTGGCGGTGCCGTGGGCGAGCAGCTTGCCGCTGTCGGCAGCGGTCAGCGTCGCCTCGGCGGTCGCCTGTTTGCGGCCGCGGTAGAGGACCGTCGCCTCGCAGAGGACGCGGCCCGTGTCCCGGGTGATCGGCCGCACGTACTTTGCCTCCAGGCCGAGCGAGGTGTAGGCGACGCCGGCCGGCAGGGTCGTGTGCACGGCGCAGCCGAGTGCCGAGTCGAGCAGGGTCGCGGCGTAGCCGCCGTGGACGACGCCGATCGGGTTGTAGTGCTCCTCCCCCGGTTCGCCCTCGAAGACGACCCGGCCCTCCTCGAGCTCGATCGGGCGCAGCCGCATCGTCACCGCGATCGGCGGCGGCGGCACCTGGCCGGTGACGACCGCGGTCATGTACTCCATCCCGGTCATCGTCGCCCCGGCGGCCGCGGTCGGCACCGGGTCCTGCCAGACCAGGGTGCGGCTGCGCGACGTCTCCGGGCTCTGGGCGGCAAATGCCTCCGCCACCTCGGCGGCGCTTCCCTCCGGCGCGGTGACGAGTCCGTCGCCGCTCACCGGGCCGTGGCCCTCCGCTCGCCGTCCGGCCAGCGCCGGGAGCTGCGCGCCGGCGCCGGGTAGTGGAGGTCGGCGCTGATCTCGGCCTCGCTGATCGCGATCCGCGGTGCCTGCCGCCTCTGGTTCCTATGCCTGTGAGTGAGCCTCATCTGACTGCCTCCAATCGGCTCATATGCCTTGGTTTCTTGAAGAAACTCACGTTGCGGCGGCAGCCTACCGCAGTCAGTTGTTTGATGCAACCGAGTGTGCGAAGATCACACCGTGCTCCGCCGCGACTATCCGGACCAGCTCTGCTCGATCGCCAAGTCCCTCGAGGTGATCGGCGAGCGCTGGTCGCTGCTGATTGTCCGCGACGTCTTCAACGGCAACCGCCGCTTCGGCGAGATCCAGGCTTCGCTCGGCGTCGCCCGCAACGTCCTCGCCGCCCGCCTGCAGAAGCTCGTCGACGAGGACATCCTCGAGCGGCGCCAGTACCAGGCGAGCCCGCCCCGCCACGAGTACTTCCTAACCGAGAAGGGCCTCGATCTCTGGCCGACCCTGATCGCCCTGCTCAACTGGGGGGACCGCTACTCCCCCAGCCCCGGCGGCGCCCCGAAAGTGATCTTCCACAAGGTCTGCGGCGGCCAGGTCAGCGAGCGCGGCATCTGCGAGAGCTGCGGCCAGGTCCTCCACGCCCGCGACGCGGTCCAGGTGCCGGGCCCAGGCCGACTCGCCCACGACACCGCGCTGGCCGGCGCCGAGATCGACCCGTAGAAAGTCACACCTGCCCCTTTGACCCCCCTATGGTGTGCCCAACGGGGAATCTGAGTGCGCGAGAAGGAGAGATAGATGGCGACGGCAGCTGAGGTGCAGGCGCGGGACAAGATCTTCATCGGCGGCGAGTGGGTCGAGCCGAGCGGCGGCGAGCGGCTGGAGGTGATCAACTCGACCACCGAGGAGGTGATGGGGACGATCCCAGGCTGTGGCGCCGGGGATGCCGACCGCGCCGTGCGAGCCGCCCGGGAGGCATTCGACTCCTGGTCGCGGACGCCGCGCGAGGAGCGGGCCGGCTACCTGACCGCGATCGCCGCCGGGTTGGGCGAGCGCAGCGAGGAGATCGCGGCGACGATCTCCCAGGAGCTGGGGATGCCGCTGAAGCTGAGCCAGATGATCCAGGTGGGGCTGCCGACCGGGCAGATCGCCTCGATGGCGCAGCTGATGGAGGAAATCGTCTGGGAGGAGCAGATCGGCAACTCGCGGGTGCTGCGTGAGGCGGTCGGCGTGGTCGGCGCGATCACGCCCTGGAACTATCCCCTCAACCAGATCGCCGCCAAGGTCGGCCCGGCGCTTGCCGCCGGCTGCACGGTGGTCCTGAAGCCGAGCGAGATAGTGCCGCTGAACGCCTTCCAGCTGGCCGAGGTGATCGAGTCGGTCGGCTTGCCGCCGGGCGTCTTCAACCTCGTCACCGGCACCGGCCCCGAGGTCGGCGAGGCGATCGCCGCCCACCCCGAGGTCGACCTGGTCTCCTTCACCGGCTCGACCCGGGCCGGCAAACGGGTCAGCGAGCTGGCCTCGGCGACCGTGAAGCCGGTGGCGATGGAGCTGGGCGGCAAGTCGCCGAATGTGATCCTCGACGACGCCGACCTGAGCAGGGCGGTGCCGGACGGGGTCGCCAAGTGCTTCCTCAACTCCGGCCAGACCTGCAGCGCCCTGACCCGGATGCTGGTGCCGCGCGAGAAGCTCGCCGAGGCGGAGGAGATCGCCGCCACGATGGCCGAGGCGTTCACCCCGGGCGACCCCTTCGAGGAGTCGACCCGGCTCGGACCGTTGGTCTCCGACACGCAGCGCCAGCGCGTGCGCGGCTACATCGAGAAGGGCGTCGCTGAGGGGGCGAAGTTGGTGGCCGGCGGCGCCGAGGCCCCCGAGGGCCTCAACCGCGGCTACTTCGTCCGCCCCACCGTCTTCTCGGAGGTGACGCCGGAGATGACGATCGCCCGTGAGGAGATCTTCGGCCCGGTGCTCTCGATCCAGCCTTACGACGGCGAGGAGGAGGCGGTCCGGATCGCCAACGACACCCAGTACGGCCTCGCCGGCGGCGTCTGGTCGGCGGACCAGGAGCGGGCGATCGGCGTCGCCAAGCGGATCCGCAGCGGTCAGATCGAGATCAACGGGGGCGCCTTCAATCCCCTGGCCCCGTTCGGTGGCTACGGCCAGTCCGGCCACGGCCGTGAGAACGGGCGCTATGGACTGGAGGAGCTGCTGCAGGTGAAGTCGCTGCAGCTGTAGTCCCCATAGGCTCCCGCCGCATGAACTTCGATCTCTCCGACGAGCAGAGGCTGCTGCGCGACACCGTGCGGGATTTCGCGCGGCAGGAGGTCGCGCCGGTGGCAGAGGAGCTCGACCGCACCAAGTCGTTCCCCTACGAGATCGTCGGCAAGCTGGGGAAGCTCGGGTTGATGGGGATTCCCTTCCCCCAGGAGTACGGGGGCGGCGGCGCCGACACGCTCTCCTACGTGCTGGCGGTGGAAGAGCTGGCGCGGATCGATTCCTCGGTCTGCATCACGATGGCGGCGCACACCTCGCTGGGAACGATGCCGATCTATCTCTGGGGCTCCGACGCCCAGAAGCAGGACTGGCTGCCGCAGCTATGCAGCGGCGAGCGGCTCGCGTCCTTCGGGCTAACCGAGCCCGAGGCGGGCTCGGACGCCGGCAACGTGCGGACGACCGCGAAGCTCGAGGACGGCGAGTGGGTCGTCAACGGGGCGAAGCAGTTCATCACCAACTCCGGCACCGAGATCTCGGGCTGCGTCTCGATCACCGCCGTGACCGGCGAAGCGGACGGGCGCAAAGAGGTCTCGAACCTGATCGTCCCGAACGGGACGCCCGGCTACGAGGTCGGTACGGCCTACCGCAAGATGGGCTGGAACGCCTCGGACACGCGGCCGCTCTCCTTCGAGGACTGCCGCCTTCCCGAGGCGGCGCTGCTGGGCCGGCGCGGCGACGGCTTCAAGAACTTCCTGCACATCCTCGACGGCGGTCGGATCGGGGTCGCGGCGATGGGCGTCGGTCTCGCCCAGGGCGCGCTCGACGAGGCGATCGCCTACGCCAAGGAGCGCCGTGCCTTCGGTCAGCCGATCGCCAAATTCCAGTCGATCCAGGCCAAGATCGCCGATCTCTCGGCCCAGATCGAGGCCGCCCGCCTGCTCACCTGGCGGGCCGCGCTGGAGAAGGACGCCGGCCAGTCCTTCACCCTCACCGCCGCCCAGGCGAAGCTGATCACCGGCCGCCTCGCCGTCCGCGCCACCGAGGAGGCGGTCCAGATCCACGGCGGCTACGGCTTCATCGAGGAGTACCCGGTCTGCCGCTTCTACCGCGACGCCAAGATCCTCACGATCGGCGAGGGCACCGACGAGGTGCAGCAGATGGTCATCGCCCGCCAGCTCGGCTGCTGAGCCCCCGCCTCAGCCGGCGGCGAGCGTGAACCGCACCCGGGTCCCGGGGTGGCCGTCGGCGAGCCAGATCCGACCCCCGTGGGCCTCGACGATCGCGCGGGAGATCGCCAGGCCGAGGCCGGCGCCGTCCTCGCCGCGCGAGTCGTCGCCGCGGTAGAAGGCGTCGAAGACCTGCTCGCGGTCGCCGGCGGCGATTCCCTCGCCGTCGTCGGCGACCTCGATCTCGACCTCGCCGTGGCCCGAACGAGCGCGGACGGTGACGGTGCCGTCGGGCGGCGTGTGGCGGATCGCGTTCTGGATCAGGTTGAAGAGGACCCGCTGCACCTTCTCGGCATCCGCCTCGGCGACGACCCGCCCTGGCGGCAGCTCGGCGGCGAGAACGACGCCCTTCTGCTCGGCCGGCGCCCGCATCGCCGCCACCGTCTCGCCGATCAGCTCGCCGAGCTCGACCTGGCGCATCGTCCAGGAGATCTCGCCGGCCTCGATCCGGGAGAGCTCGAAGAGATCGTCGATCAGATCGCTGAGCACGGCGACGTGGGTGCGGATCTCCTTCAGGTAGCGGTCGCGGGTCTCCCCCGTGGCGACGCCGTCGTCGATCGACTCGACAAGGAGGCGCAGCGAGGCGAGCGGGGTGCGGAGGTCGTGCGAGGCGGCGGCGACCAGCTGGCGGCGCGCCTCCTCGACCTGGCCCCGCATCCGTTCCTCCATCGCCAGCCGCACCGCGAGCGCGGCCGCCAGGGCGGCGGCGCCGGCGGCGAGAACGACCAGCAGGACCTGGTCGGCGCCCATGTGGCTGGGGACCGCCACGGCGGCGGCGCCGGCGAGGAAGGCGGCAAGGGCGATGACGATCGCGCGCTTCACGGGCGCAACCTGTAGCCGACGCCCCATACCGTCTCGATCAGGCGCGGCTTCGCCGGGTCGTCGCCGAGCTTGGCGCGGAGGCGGCGGACGTGGACCGTAACGGTGCTGGTGTCCTCGAAGAAGGGCATGTCCCAGACCGCTTCCATCAGCTGGTCGCGGGAGAAGACCTGCCCCGGGTGCATCGCGAAGTAGGCGAGCAGGTCGAACTCGCGCTGGGTCAGCGAAATCTCCTCACCGTCGAGGAAGACGCGCCGGCTGGCCGGCTCGACCCGCAACGGACCGACCTCGATCGGCGGCGCCACCTCCTCCCCTTCCGGCGGCGGGGCGAGGCGACGCAGGACCGCTTCGACCCGGGCCACCAGCTCGGCCGGGGAGAACGGCTTGACCACGTAGTCGTCGGCACCGCGGCGCAGGCCGACGAGCCGGTCGGACTCCTCGCCGCGAGCGGTGAGGAGGATCACCGCGACCGGCTTGCCGGGGCGCTCGCGCAGCCGCCGCATCACCTCGATGCCGTCGATCCCCGGCAGCATCAGGTCCAGGACGACGAGGTCGGGATGGTGCTCCTCGGCAAGCTGCAGGGCCTCGAAACCGTCGGCGGCGCTGTAGGTCTCGAACCCGGCCCGCTCCATGTAGCGGCCGACGATCTCGAGGATCGTCGGCTCGTCGTCGACGACGAGCACCTTCGCCGGGGCGGTCTCGGTCATCGCCACGATTCTCGCGCCTTCGGCGGTTCTAGCCGAAGGTGAATGCATAGCCGCTCACCCCGGCTTCGGGTTGCAGAGTCAGCACGTGGCGTTCGACCCGGGGCAGGTCGACGAGGTTGTAGAGGCGCTGCTTGTCGATCGTGACGACGCCGGCGTGGACGTCGGCGCCGGCGTCGGCGGCGGAGATCGGCCTGCCGTCGAGCAGTACCCGCATCCGCCGCGGACGACCAGGCGAGCCGAGCACGAGGTAGACGCGACGGGCGCCGAAGTGGAGGTCGAGCGAGGCGCCGGCAGCGGCCGTCGCCGAGTCGAGCGTGATCCGCCAGCTGCCGCGGTAGGCGAATTCGTTCAGCGGCGGTGCCGGCGCCTTGGCGAAGCGGTGCTTGCCGGGCGAGAGCATCGGGTTGGTGAAGCGTTCGGCCCGCGCCGCGCCGAGGTAGGTCTCCGGAGTGGTGACGCCGAGCGAAGGCGCCACCGCTTTCACCTTCGCCTCCCCTCCCCCGGGCCGGTGGCCGGCTTCGGCCAGCAGCTGCCGGATCACGTGTTCTTTCTCGCCGTAGGAGCCCTCACCGAAATGGACGAAACGGACCCGCCCCCGGGCGTCGATGAAGTACTCGGCCGGCCAGTACTGGTTGCCGTAGGCGTTCCAGGTCTGCTGTTCGTTGTCCTGGGCGACGGGATAGCGGATCCCATTTTCGTGGATCGCCGTTTCGACGTTGCCGGCCTCGCGCTCGAAGGGGAACTCGGGAGTGTGGACGCCGACGATCGTCAGCCCGTCGCGGCGATAGCGCTTGTCCCAGGCCGTCAGGTAGGGCAGGGTGCGGATGCAGTTGATGCAGCTGTAGGTCCAGAAGTCGACGAGGACGACGCGGCCCCGCAGCGAGGGCAGAGAAAGTGGCTTGTCCCCAGGCGTGTTGAACCACTGCTCGATGCCGACGAATTCGGGCGCCGTGCCCAAGACGGGCAGCTTCAGGCGGCCGCCAGCCGCCTCTTCGGGACCGGCACCGCTGCCCTTTTCGCCGACGCCGTGGACGTCGCCGTGCAAGTCGGCGAGGGCAGCCTTCGCGGAGGCGGTTTCCTCCAGGCCCTCGGTCGGGTTGACGAGAAAGCTGGGAAGGTCGCTGGCGATCCGGTTCTGGAAGCGGATGTCGTAGTTGCCGAGCATTGCCAAGGCGACGACGACCATCAGCCCGCCCATTGCGATCTGCAGCCCGACACCCCGGCGAGCCAGCGGGGCGACGACGCGGCGACCTCCGAGCATCAGGAAGTAGAGGACAACCGCCGACCCGATCCCATAGCTGAAGGCGACCGCGAGGCGACCGGCGCTGAACGACTGCGAAGCTGAGACGGTGATCACCCCGGCAAGGATCGGGCCGGCGCAGGGGGCGTAGAGGAGGCCGAGGCTGAGGCCGACGCCGACCCCGGACCAGAAGCCGTCCCCCTTCGTCTGGGCGACCCCGGCCCGGCTGGCGAAGCGGCTCATCCAGGCCTCCAGCCGAGCCGCCAGTGGCGGCACCATGAGGACGATCCCGAAGCAGAGCAGAACGACGATCGCCAGCTTGCGGAGGAAGTCGTTGGGAAGGCCGAGGGCGGCGATCACGTAGACCAGCGCCACGGTCGCGAAGGTGAAGGAGACGGCGAGCCCGGCGACGATCCCCAGGGGTCGGCGCCGCCCGCCGGTGGCCCCGGCGGACAGCGCGATCGGCAGCACCGGCAGCACGCACGGGGAGAGGGCCGTGGCGGCGCCGGCGATGAACCCGAAGAGGACCAGCAGAGCCATGGCTACTGGTGCATCGCCCCGCCGTGTTCCATGGCGTGGCCGTGGTGGTGGTGATGGTGATGTTTGCCGTGCTTCATCGCGTCGCCGTGACCAGCCGCCAGGGCGCCGGGGCCCCCGAGCGCGAGCAGGCCCGCCACGGCGATCGCAGTCGTCGCCAAGGTCCGCTTGAGTCGCATCTCTCTCCCTTCGTAGTGGTCGATTGCCACGACGCTAGGGAGCAAATGTGACGGGGAGAGAAACTCCGGCCTAACCGCCGAGGGGCACGGCGGTTACCTCGCCCTCGGCCCGGCCGGCCACCTCGGCGGCGCGGCCGACCGCCTCGCCGATCCCGAAGTGGGAGCTGATCGCCAGCTCGTGCTCGCGGCGCAGCGGCCGCTCGGGATCGACCACCGGGGCCGTCCGCAACGCCTGACCGGTCTGAGCGACCCAGGCGCCGAAGGGGGCGCCGGCGCACTCGCGGAGCGGCACCGCGATCGTCCGCGTCGAGCGGCGGCGACCGAGACGGGCAACGAGCCAAGCTGGCTGGCCGCTGCCGGCGTCGGCGTAGAAGCCCTCCACCCGGCCGACCCCCTTGCCCTCGAAATCGGTTAGCTCGGCGCCGATCCAGCCCGCCGCCTCCTCGCGCGTCGGCAGGGCGGCCGCTTCAGGCATCGGTCTGGTTCTCCAACAGCTGGCCGGCGGCGCTCGCCGGGTCCAGTTCGCGGCGCACGACCCGCTCCAGCAGGTCGGCGGTCTCGGGGTCGTCGGCGACGGTGGCTTCGAGCCGGCGCCGCATTCGCGAGGTGGCGATCCCGAGCACCTCGCTGCGCAGGTTGCGGGCCCGGCGCTCGGCCAGGGTCCCCTCCGCTTCGATGTGGGCGCGATGGTCGGCGATCGCCACCGCCAGCTCCTCGACGCCCTCGCCGCGCGCCGCCTCGGTGCGCAGGATCGGCACCTTCCAGCCTTCGGGATCGTGGGAGAGGGCGAGCACGCCGCGCACCTCGCGGACCATCGTTTCGGTCATCGGGTGGTCGGCCTTGTTGACGACGATCACGTCGGGGATCTCCATCACCCCGGCCTTCAGGGCCTGGATCGAGTCCCCGGAGCCGGGCATCAAGGCCAGCACGATCGTGTCGGCGTGGTCGACGATGTCGATCTCGGCCTGGCCGACGCCGACGGTCTCGATCAGGACGTCGTCCTTGCCGGCCGCATCCATCACCAGAGCAACCTGCAGGGCCGCCTCGGAGAGGCCGCCGAGGGCGCCGCGCGAGGCCATCGAGCGGATGAAGACACCGGGGTCGAGGAAGTGGTCGGAGAGCCGGATCCGGTCGCCGAGCAGGGCGCCGCGGGTGAAGGGGCTGGAGGGATCGATCGAGAGCACGGCGACCTGGCGCTCGGCCTTGCGCAGCTCCGCGGTGAGCGCCCCGATCAGGGTGCTCTTCCCCACTCCAGGGGGACCGGTGAAGCCGATGATGCGGGCCTTGCCAGTGCGCGGGTAGACCTCGCGGACCAGCTCCCAGCCGGCCGGGTCGTCGGACTCGATCAGGGTGATAGCCCGGGCCAGCGCCCGCTTGTCGCCGGCGATCAGGCGCTCGGCGAGGAGGGCGGCCTTGGCGGCGTCGGCGGTCACGGAGGCGCAGTCTAGTGCCGCGTCCGCCGGCATCCCGGCGTCGCTCGCGCCGCACTAAAGTCCGGCGCCGCATGCGCCTGCTCCGCTTCGCCGCCGCCAACGGAATGCTCAACCATCGCTACGGGCTGCTCGCCTGGCGCTACGCCTGGCGGCGCCTGTTGACCAGGGCCGGGCGGCGCTGGCGGACCGATGGCTTCGTCTTCTTCGGCAGGCGCCTGGAACTCGAGGTCGGCGACAAGGGCGAGATTCATTTCGGTCGCTTCGTCTGGATCGGCGACGGGACCAAGATCCGCTGCCACGAGGGCAAGGTCGAGATCGGCGCCAAAACGGTGATGGGCCAGGAGTGCACGATCTCCGCCTACCAGCACGTTCGGATCGGCGAGCAGTGCGTGATCGCCGACCGGGCGATGTTCATCGACTTCGACCACGGCGTCGTCGAGGTCGAGCGGCCGATCCGCCTGCAGGGCATCTACAAGCGCGACGTCGAGGTCGGCTCCAACGTCTGGATCGGCTACGGCGCCTGCATCCTGCGCGGCGTCACCGTCGGCGACAACTCGATCGTCGGCACCAACGCGGTGGTGACCAGGGACGTGCCAGCCAACGCCGTCGTCGCCGGCTCCCCGGCGCGGGTAATCAGGATGCGCGAGGCGCCGCGAGAGCTGCGCTGGGAGCGCCCGGTCGAGCCCGATCCGGAGGCCTGGACGACGCTCTCGCCACCCGAGCCGCGCGACTGACCGTCAGAGCAGCGCCGGCCTCAGGTCGGTGCGGCTGAAGTCCTCGCCGACGAAAAGCAGCGGCTCTCCAGCGACACGGGCGCTCGCGTAGGTCATGCAGTCGCCGTAGTTGAGGCGGGCCGGGTGGCGTCCCTTGCCGAAGCGAATGAAGGCGTCGGCGGCGAGATCCCAGTGGCGCCCATCGAAGGGCAGGATGTAGACGTCGTTCTCTTCCAGAAATCCCGCAACGAGAGAACGGCCGTGGCGGCCGTAGCGGCCGGTTACAACGATCTCCGTCTCGAAGAGGGTCGGCGCCCCGATCGAGATTTCCCCTGCCTCACCCATTGCCGCGAGAAGCACCAGGTGCTTGTCCTCGTGAAAGATCACCGAGACCGCGGCTGAGCTGTCGAGGATCAAAATCCCTCCGGTCCGTAGCCGAGCAGCTCTTCCTTTTCCTCTTTGCTGATCGGCGGACCGCCCAACAGCTCGTCGGGGATCTGCGACCAGATCTCCCGCTCCATCATCTCGAGCATCCCCTCGAGGGTCCGCGGCCTGCGCCGCTGGGTGGGCTGCAGTCGCAGCCGCTCCTGCTTCTCAAGCAGCGCCTGCCGCACCGCCTCTTCCTCGCTGGTGCCGATGCGCCTCGCGATCTCCGTCGCCATTTCCCGCGTCTCCTTGTCTCGAATCTCCAGCGTCATCGGTCTCAGTCGCATCTTAGGTCGATGCCAGCCGTCCGACGACGATGCAAGGATCCTACCAAGAATGAAATGTATTGTCAGCCAGACAGAACATTGCGTCAGCAACGGTACGCATGTGCCCCATGCGGACCGCAAGACGCGAGCCGAGGAGCTGGCGATCAGATTCGGGGAAAACCTGGTCCGCTGCCGCCGCCGTGCCGACCTCTCGCAGGAGGAGCTGGGTGTGCGCGCCTCCCTGCATCGGACCGAGATCGGCCTGCTCGAGAACGGGCGCCGCGTCGCCAGGGTCGACACACTGATCCAGCTCGCGGGGGCGATGTCGATCCCGCCCCAGGAACTGCTCGAAGGACTGCACTGGAACGCCGGCGACACCGCCCCGGGCCGCTTCGCGATCTCGGCACCGCCGCAGCCACCGCGCCGACGCGGCAGCAGTTAGCCCGCGCTCAGGCCGCGCTCGTCTCGCCGACCAGGTCGGCGTAGACCGCGGCGGTCTGATCGGCGACGTCGGCCCAGTCGAAGCGGCGCACGTGCTCATAGGCTTCGGCGATCAGGCGGCGACCGAGCTCGTCGTCGGAGAGGACGCGGATCGCAACCTCCGCCAGCGCCTCGGGGTCGTGCGGCCGGAAGCGCAGGCCGGCCTCCTCGTGGGGGACGACCTCGCGCAGGCCGCCGGTGTCGGCGACGATGCAGGGGCAGCCCGAGGCCATCGCCTCCAGCGCCACCAGGCCGAAGGGCTCGTAGATCGAGGGGACGACGGTGAGGTCGGCGATCCGGTAGAGCGAGTGGAGGACGTCGTCGCCGATCCAGCCCAGGAATGTGCCGTGCTCCATCAGGCCGAGGTCGCGTGCCTGGCGGTGCAGCTCCTCCTCGTGGGTGCCGGAGCCGGCGACCAGGAAGCGCGCGTTCGGCACCGCCTCGAGCATCCGCGGCATCGCCTCGAGGGCCAGCTGGAAGCCCTTCTCGTAGACGAGCCGGCCGATCAGCAGGACGAGCTTCTGGTCCGGCGCCGCGAACTCGGAGCGCATCCGTTCCAGCTCGGCCGGCTCTTGAGCGGGCAGGTCGTCGGGGTCGATCCCGTTGGGGATGACGCTGACCCGCTCTTCCTCCACCCCGAAGATGTCGACGATCTGCTCGCGCATGTAGTGGGAGCAGGCGATCACCCGCTCGGAACGATTCGTGATCCAGCGCTCGACGCCGTGGATGTAGGTCTGGGGATGCTTGTCGACCCAGCCCTGGTGGCGGCCGTACTCGGTGGCGTGGATCGTCGTCACCAGCGGCGCCTCGAAGCGCTTGGCGAGGTGGTCGCAGGCATTGGCGACCAGCCAGTCGTGGCCGTGGACGAGGTCGAACTCGTAGCTGTCGCCGAGCTCGACCCCGGCGGCGAGCATGTCGGAGTTCATCCGCTCGACCCAGGCGACGAACTCGCCGAGGTCGGTCGGCCGCTTCGGCTCGCGGATGCGATGGACGATGACGCCGTTGGCGCGGTCCTCGGCCGGCGACTCCTCGCCGCCGCGGGTCAGCACGTGGACCTCGACGCCGAGCCCAACCAGCGCCTCGGAGAGCTTGCGGACATGGCGGGCGAGGCCGCCCTCGATCAGGGGCGGATACTCCCAGGAGAGGATCAGGACGCGGGTCATTGCGCCTATCAGGGCTCCAGCAGGGGAGCGAGGCTCAGGTCGGGGGCGAGGGAGCGCATACGCGGGTCGACGGCCGCCGGGGAGTCTATGGCCTCGAGCATCTGGCCGGCGTGGTCGGTAGCCCGCTGGTAGGCGTAGTCGCCGGCCTGGCCGCGGCCGTCGAGAAAGGCCCAGTCGCTCGCCTGGGCGGCCAGCAGCTCGCGGGCGGCACGACGGGCGGGGTCGCCGCGGAGGCCGTCGCCGAGCGCCCGCAGCAGCCGCAGCTCCAGCCGGCGCGCCCCCCAGGCGAGGTCGGCGACCGGCGGCGAGTCCCAGGTGCGCAGGCTCTTCCCCTCGCCCCAGCTCGAGGTCCGCAGGGGCCGCTCGACCGGCTCGTGCTCGGCCAGGGCCTGGGGCACGGTGAGCAGGCGGACGCCGGCGGCCTCGGCTCCCTCCAGCACCGCCCGCAGCCAGATTGGGCCCTCCGACCACCAGTGGCCGAGCAGCTCGGTGTCGATCGCGAAGACGAGCAGGCCGCGACGGCCGGCGGCCTCGGCGTAGCGCCGCAGGCGGGCCGCGGCGGCGGTGAGGAACTCGCCGGCCTGGCGCCGCGCCACGGCGGCCGCGGCGGCCGGGTCATAGCCACCGCCGCCGATCTTCCAGATGCGGATGCCACGCAGCGATTTGCCCTCGAACTCGGCGTGGGCCGGATCGGATGGGTAGCCGGCGAGCGACCAGAGCCAGGAGATCGCCTCCCAGTCGATCGGCAGCGCCACCGGCCCCGCTGCCGTCGCCACCGGGGCCAGCGCCTGCAATGGCTCTTCGTGGGCGCTCTGGTCGGTGCAGAACCAGTGCACGCCATGCTCCTCGAGCCGCCACTCCAGCCCCGGCCGGTAGGCGCACTCGGGCAGCCAGAAGCCGCCGTCCCAGCCGAAGCGGCGCCGGTGCGAGCGGATGCCGGCGTCGAGCTGCAGCCGCACCCCGGCCCGCGTCGCCAGCAGCGGCAGCACGGCGTGGGTGGCGGCGGAGGCGGCGAGGGCGACCCGCCCCTCGGCGGCGGCGCGCCGGAACGGCTCCAGCGGGCTGCCCCCGGCCGCATCGAGAAGCTCGAGAGCGCGGCCGTAACGCTCGCGCTCACCCTCGCAGGCAGCACGGCACTCGGCCGGCACTTCCGCCAGGTCGGCCTGGGCGGCGCCGATCCGCCACTCGATCAGGAACTCGCGCAGGCGGGCGGCGGCGCCGGGATCCTCGAGCTGGTCGGCGAGCACCGGCGTCACCGTCATCGTCAGGTCGCGCGCCACCTCGAGGACCGGCAGGTAGGAGCGGATCACCGCGTCGAACAGCCACTCCTCGCCGAAGGGATAGGTCCCGAAGCCCTCGACGTAGGGCATGTGGCTATGGAGGACGATCGCCAGATCGCCAGCCGTCGCCTCAGGCATGACAGACGGCGAGGAAGTCCAGAGCGCCGTCGAGGTTCTCCTTGCCCAGGCGGAAGTCCGAGGCGGCGATCGCCGGGGTGAAGCGGTCATAGAAGGGCTTGGTCAGGCCCAGGCGCTTGTGGACGCTGTCCCAGCCGAGCTTGATCGCGATCTCGTGGAGGCGCAGCTTGCGGGCGTGGAAGAGGCCGTGCAGCTCCACCCGCGGAAAGTGCGCCTCGCAGAGCGCCCGGAACTCCTCGGCGCGGTACTCGTGCACGTGCCAGGGGTTGTCGGACTTCTCGGCTCCGGGGGGCGCCAGGGTCAGTAGATTCGGCGTCGAGACGTAGGCGACGCCACCCGGGTCCAACATCGACTTGAAGTGCTCGAGGATCGCCCCCGCGTCCTGGACGTGCTCGATCGTCTGCAGGAAGACGACAGCGTCGCAGGGCTCCGCGAAGGTCTCGACGAGGTCGCGCTCGAAGCGCAGGTTGGGCCGCGCGTAACGCAGCCGCGCATGCTCGTGCGCCTCCGGGTTGGCGTCGACGCCGACAGCCGCGGCAGCGGCGCCGGCAAGCACGTTGGAGCCATACCCCTCCCCGCAGGCCATGTCGACGACCCGCTTGCCGGCGACCCGCGCGGCGATCCACTCGTAGACGACCAGGTGGCGCCGGTACCAGTAGTTCTCCTCCGGGACGTCGGGCAGCGTCCGCTCGCCGGTCAGCGGCAGCGGCGGCACTCCTGGGGGCTGGTTCAGCTGCAGATACTCCTCCGGCACCCGCGGAACCGTATTGGAGCCACGACATCGTTGTTTGCGCCATTCCGCATAGAGTTCCGCGCCGATGCCAGCCTCCCCCACCGCCACCCCCGAGCACATCAAGGACGTCAACACCCGCTACCACGACGCCGCCGCCGACGAATACGACGCCAAGTGGGGCATCGACTTCGGCGACGTCGGTCAGGAGCAGGTGCGCCTGAAGCTGGTCAAGGCACTCGGCAAGCTCGACGGCACCAGCTTCGGCGACGCCCTCGAGATCGGCTCCGGGACCGGCTACTTCTCGCTCAACCTGGTCCAGCTGGGCGTGATCGAGCGGCTGACCGCGACCGACATCTCGCCCGGGATGCTGAATCGCCTCGCCAACACCGCCGCGGCCCTCGGCGTCGAGGAGGTGACCACGGTCGCGACCGAGGCGGAGGAACTCCCCTTCGAGGACGAGAGCTTCGACCTCGTCTTCGGCCACGCCGTCCTCCATCACATCCCCGACCTCGACCGCGCCTTCGCCGAATTCAAGCGAGTGCTGCGCCCGGGTGGGGCGATCGCCTTCGCTGGCGAGCCCTCGCGCTACGGTGACCAGCTGGCGGCGCTGCCGAAGCGCGCCGGGATGCTGGCCGCACCGGTCTGGAGGCGCCTGGTGGGCGCCCGCGAGCGGGTCGTCGCCGAGGCCGAGATCTCCGACGGGCACTCGCTCGAGGGCGAGGTCGACGTCCACGCCTTCGCTCCGGCCGACCTGCGGCGGCTGCTGCGCGACAGCGACTTCGAGCGGCGTCGCGTCGGCGGCGAGGAGCTGCTCTCCAACGCCTGGGGCTGGGGCCTGCGCACGGTCGAGTCGAGCGCCGAGCCCGAATCGGTCCCCTTCCGCTGGCGCCGCTTCGCCTTCCGCAGCTACATCGCCCTGCAGAAGGTCGACACGGGGGTACTGGAGCCGCACCTCCCCGCCGAGCTCTTCTACAACCTGCTCGTCTCCGGCCGCAAGCCGGCCCAGCGTCGCCCGGCCGCTACTTGAACTGAAAGCTGGTCAGGTCGTCGCCGTAGGTCGGGTTGTAGACGACCTTGTCGAGGTCGATCGCGCTGGAGACGAAGGTCGAGGTGGTGTTGCTGCCGTAGGGAGCCCACGGCGCCAGTTCCATGTATTCGCGGTCGAGCCGTGCGTATTCGTCTTCCTGGCGTGGCCCCAGCGGTTCGCGGGCGAGCTGGGCGATCTTCGCGTTCAGCCGCGGCACGTCGGTCCGCGAGAGATTGTTGTTGTTGGTCGGTTCGATGCTTTCGCCGGCCAGCAGCGGCTGCAGGAAGGTGTTTGGATGGAGCTGGTCGGCGAACCAGTCGTACCAGCCGGTGTCCAGGTCGGGGGTGGTTTCGTTGCCGACCAGGGTCAGGTAGTCGCTCGCGTTCACTTCTTTCAGCTTCGCGTCGAAGCCGAGTTCGCTCAGCACCCCCTGGTAATAGGCGGCCGCTTCGTTGTTGGGGCTTTCGTCGTTGGCCCAGACGGTGATCTTGCGATCGGCCGGGTCGGCCGCCGCGATCAGCCGCTTCGCCTTCGCCAGGTTGTGCGGGTAGAGGTTGAAGTCCCGGTGGCCGGGCATGCCCACCGGGAGAATCCCGTGGGCGGCCGTCAGGGAGCCGGCGTAGATCCGTTCCAACGCCGCCGGGTCGATCGCGTAATTCACCGCTCGCCGCACCTTCAGATCGTTGAAGGGCGGCTGTTCCATGTTCATCCAGAAGTAGTAGACGCTGACGGTGGGCTCGACCCGGAACTGCGTTCCCTCGTACTTGCTCTTGACGCTCGCGTAGAGCTCTGGTGGCGGGCTCGACTGCGTCCAGTCGACCTGGCCGTTTTCGACTTCGTGCACGCGGGTGGCTTCGTTGCGGACGACCCTGACGTCGATCGCGTCGAAGTGGCCGGCCGGGATCTCCGGGATCAGCGCGGCATTGTGCTTCGCCCATTCGGGGTTGCGGCGATAGGACCAGGAGCGGCCGATCTTGGTGTCGACGATCTCGTAGGGCCCGGTGGCGGGCGGCGGCGAGGCGGTCTGGTCCTCGGCCGGCGTGCCGGCGGGCAGCAGCGCCGCGAACATCATCGCCAGGGAGTTGGCGAAGCTGCCGCGCGGTTCGACCAGATGGATGGCGATCCTGCCGGTGGCGTCGTCGGCCTCGATGCCGGAGATCCCGCCGGACTTGGTGCGGGCAAACCGCTCGGCGCCGGCGATCACCGTGTAGAACGGCGCGCCCGGCGAGTTGATCCTGAAGACCCGTTCGATCGTCGCCGGGAAGTCGGAGGCGCGCACCGGCCGCCCGTCGGAATACCGCAGGCCCTTGCGCAGGGTCAGCGTGTAGGTCCTGCCGCCGTCGCTGATTTTCGGCAGGCTCTCCGCCAGGGCCGGGACCAACTTGCTGCCCGCCTTGCCGTTGGCGTGGGCGTAGGTGAGGAGCGGGAGGTACGTGTCATACATCGCCGTCCAGCCTTCCAGCGTGTAGGAGAGCTGGGGATCGAGGTAGTCGGGGAACGACGCGTAGCTCGCCTTCAGGGTGCCGC
>Ga0207710_10000554_pt1 | contig 22395 bp, 25 predicted proteins | sample KBSS24metaG_FD_184400 | JGI IMG/M metagenome (GOLD analysis project Ga0207710, IMG submission 184400) | Switchgrass rhizosphere microbial communities from Kellogg Biological Station, Michigan, USA - KBS S2-4 metaG (SPAdes) (version 2) | ecosystem: Host-associated > Plants > Roots > Rhizosphere...
AGTCCTGAAGAACTGGCACATCTTCAACCGCTACCGTGGCTGTCCACGCAGGGTCGGCACGTTCGCCCAGGCCGTCTTCATCCTTGAGCAGGAGGGGATTTAGGAAAACCGACTTTGAAAAAGCTCATGGTGCTGTCGGGATTCCTCGCGGGACTGTTCGTACCCGTTCGGCTTTTCCCGGCCTGGCTTGGGTCCGTGGCCCAGGCGACGCCGTTCCCCGCGATGATGATGTATCCCGTCGACATCCTCGCCGGCCGCGTCGGCCCAAGCGGTGCGCTGGAGTCCATCGCGGTGCAGCTGGCGTGGCTGGCAGGTGTCGTCGCGCTCGGTCAGGCGCTGACCCGCGCCGGCCGGCACCGCCTGGAGGTGCAGGGTGGATGACGCCGGTCTCGCCGGCGCCGGCCCCGGTCAGGTGCGGACCCTCCCTCCTCGTGCGGGCGAGCTGCGACGGCGGTCGCGCGGGGCCCGGCTGCGCCCCTACCGCGCGGTTCTCGCCTCCCGGGCGCGCTCCCAGGCGACCTACCGGGCGAACTTCGCCCTCGACCTGGCCAGTTCACTGCTGACCGCGATCGCCGAGCTGGCCGAGATCTGGGTGCTGTTCCGCTCGGTGACGGGCATCGGCGGGTTGGACTTCCGCCAGATCCTGCTCGTCTTCGGCCTTGCCGACCTGACGTTCTCGCTCGCCGACCTGATGTTCGGCCACTGCGACCGGCTGCCCACCTACCTGCGCGCGGGCACCCTCGACGTGTTCTACCTGCGGCCGCAGCCGCTGCTCGCACAGCTCATCACCAGTGACATCGCCCTGCGGCGCCTCGCTCGGGCGAGCGTGGGCCTCGCCGCGCTCGTCGCCGGTCTCGTCGTCAACGACGTCGCGTGGGGCGCGGCGAGTATGGCGCTGCTCGCCCTCGCCCTGGCCAGCGGGGTCGCCACCTTCGCGGCGCTGTTCGTCACCGCGGCCGGCCTGCAGTTCTTCGTCGTCGACGGCCGAGAGTTGACCAACTCGTTCGTCTACGGCGGCCGTTACGCCGCGACGCAGCCGGCGTCGGTGTGGCCGCATTCCCTCGTCATCGTGTTCGGCTACGTGTTCCCGATGGCCTTCACCGGCTTCCTCCCCTCGTTGCGCCTGCTTGGCCTGCCGTCGACCGGGTGGCTGCCGAGCTGGCTCGGCTGGTGTGGGCCGCTCGCCGCGGTGTGGGCGTGGACGGCGGCCCTGCTGTGCTGGCGCTGGGGCATGCGGCACTACCGCGGAGGAGGAGGATGAGCACGACCGGGCGGGATGAGACCGGGCCGATCATCGAGACGTCCGGACTGACCAGGACGTTCACCGTGCGCGACGGGGCGCGGCGACGCCGGCTGACCGCCGTCGACGGCCTCACCGTCACGATCGAGCCCGGGGAGGCCGTCGGCTACATCGGCGCGAACGGCGCCGGCAAGTCCACGACGATCAAGATGCTCACCGGCATCCTCGTCCCCACCCGGGGCACCGTCACCACCTGCGGGCTGCGTCCCGTCAAGGATCGCCGCCGGCTCGCCCGCCAGGTCGGGGTGGTGTTCGGACAGCGGTCGCAGCTGTGGTGGGACCTGCCGGTGCGCGAGTCGTTCCGGATCCTCGCCGCCATCCACGACCTGCCGGCGGCCACCGAGCGGGAGCGCACGGGGGAGCTCGTCGAGCACCTGGAGATGGCCGACTTCCTCGCCACCCCGGTCCGCCAGCTCTCCCTCGGCCAGCGGATGCGCGCCGAGATCGCCGCCGCCCTGTTGCACGCGCCCAGGCTGGTGATCCTCGACGAGCCGACGATCGGCCTGGACGTCCTGTCCAAGCAGCGGCTGCGCGAGTTCCTTGTGGCGCGCCGTCGCACCCACGGCACGACCCTGCTGCTGACCACCCATGACATGGGCGACGTGGAGCGCCTGTGCGACCGGATCCTGGTCATCGACCGTGGTCGGCTCGCCTATGATGGCGACCTTGCCGGGCTCGGCCGGACGACCGGCGCGCAGCGGGTGCTCGTCGTCGACCTCGCCGCACCCGCGCCCGACCTGACTGGCATCCCCGCCGCCCGCCACCTGGGCAGCGAGGCCCACGGCCTGCGCCAGCGCCTCGCCTTCGACCCGGACCGCACCACCGCCGCCCAGGTGTTCGCGGCCGTCGCCGCCCGGGTCGAGGTCCGTGACTTCACCGTCGCCGAACCGGACATCGAGGACGTGGTCCGCCGGCTCTATGCCCGCCAGGCGAGCGGGTCCCCCCAGAACGCCGGTGACGACGCCGCAACGATGACAACGATGACGAAGACACAACGCTGACGAAGACGCAACGCTGACGATGACGCGACGCTGACCACGACACAATGACCGCGTGGAGATCCCGACGCTGGCAACGCGGCGGCTGATCCTGCGGCCCGGCGACAGCGGGGACGTCGCCGCGCTCACCCGGATCTGGTCGGATCCCGAGTTCGCCCGCCATGCCGGCGGACCCGTCACCCAGCCGGATGCGATCTGGCACCAGCTCGCCGGCTGTCAGGGCTGCTGGCAGCTCACCGGCGTCGGCCCCTGGTGCGTGGTGGAACGCGGGACCGGCACGCTGGTCGGCCGGGCCGGCTTGTGGGACGAGCCGGGCTGGCCGGGGGTCGAGGCGATCTGGTTCATAGGCCGGCCCTGGTGGGGCCGCGGTTACGCCACCGAGGCGGCGGCCGCGTCGATCACCTGGGTGTTCGCGCGGCGCCCGGACCTGGAACGGGTCGTCGCCGCGATCGTCCCGGCGAACCACGCCTCCGTCCGCGTGGCGCGCCGCCTCGGGATGTGTCGGACCGGCACCGCCTACCTGCACGAGGAGCCGCACGCGATCTACGCCGTCACTCGCGAGACCTGGGCCTCCCGCGACGCCCGGGCTGCCCGGGACGGGTCGTGACGTCGGGCGGGCGGAGTATGGCGACGGCGAGCGGATGCCAGAACGCGGCCGTGCGCTCAGGGGCGCGCGCCCTGCCCGTCCGGGAGCGGGAGTTCTCGCGGCAGTGGCAGCGCGACGGCGGACGTCGTCTCCGATCCGGCCCGGGACGGGACCGGTCGCGGGGGACGGGGGCGGGCCAGGAGCAGGGCGGTGGCCGCCCCGGCCAGAGCGAGCGCGGCCAGGGCCAGGCTGGTGCCGTGCTCGGCGTGCCGGGTCGCGCCGCCGTCGCCGGCCAGGCCGAGGAACAGGGTGCCGACGGTCGACACGCCGAGGACCTGGCCGAGCTGCAGCATGGTCAGCAGCAGGCCGCTGGCGTCGGCGGCGTCCTCGACGGGCACCTGCGCGAGACCGACCGTCATGATGATCGACATCACGCCCAGGCCGAGCCCGACAATCCCGGTGACGCACTCGTAGGCGACGCCGCCCCCCGCGGTGGGGCCGAGGAACAGGTAGGCGACGGCGGCGACGGTGAGCCCCGCGGGAATGAGCCGCGGATGCCAGTGCGCGGGCAACCGCTGCCAGCTCAGCCCCACCGCGGCGAACGCGGCGACGCACGGCACGAACGCCAGCCCCGACTCCAGCGGGCTCATCCCCAGCCCGCCCTGCAGGTGCAGCGTCGTGGTGAACAGGAACGCGCCCCAGGTGGCCGGTGCGAGCACCAGCACGGCGGCGGCGGGCCGCAGCCCGGGAGCGCGCAGCACCCGGGCGGAGATCAGCGGCCGCCCGCCCCCCGCCGCGACCCGCCGCTCGACGGCGACGAACGCCACACCCAGCACGGCGGAACCGGCCAGCGACGCGAACGTCCACGCCGGCCATCCCAGGTCATGCCCGAGGACCAGCGGCAGCACGAAAAGCAGCACCGCGGGGCTCACCACCAGCAGGCCGGGCAGGTCGAGCCGGACCCCGCGGCGGGGCCGGTCGGCCGGGACGACCCGCGGCGCGAGGACCAGCAGCAGCGCCCCGACGGGGACGTTGACCAGGAACACCGTTCGCCAGCCCGAGCCGAACAGGTCGGCGCTGACGAGCATCCCACCGGCGGCCTGGCCGACGACCACGCCCCCGGCGACCACCGCGGCGAAGTAGCCCAGTGCCCGCGCCCGCGCCGCCCCCGTGAAGTTCTGCTGGATCATGCTCATCACCTGCGGCGTCATCAACGCGGCCGCGGCGCCCTGGACGAACCGGAAGCCGATGAGCGTGCCCGTGCCCGGGGCGAGCCCGCAGGCGGCGGAGGTGACGGTGAATCCCACCAGGCCCAGCAGGAAGGCCCGGCGGTGCCCGGTGATGCCGCCGAGGCGCGCACCGGTGATCAGCAGCACGGCGTAGGACAGGGTGTAGCCGGAGGCGACGAGCTGCAGGCCGGCGTCGGAGACGTGCAGGTCGTCGCGCAGCGTCGGCAGGGCCACGTTGACGATGCTGACGTCGAGGATCGCCATGAACTGGCCGACCAGCAGGACGGCGAGCATCGCCCAGGCCGATGCCTGCGCCGCACCGGTCGCACCGGTCGTACCGGTCGCGATCTGCGGGCGCTCGGGAGCGAGCGCGGAGCTGACCGCGGGTGGGCTCGTGGGTGTTGGTTGGGGCATAGCCCCACCCTGGCCGCGTTTCGGTACCAGTAACGAGAGCCTGCTGATCCTGGTACTGCCAGCACCTGGCACGCCGGGCGCGTGGCGGGGAGGCTCGTGCCATGACGATGACGACGCCGCCGACGCGCGCTCGTTCCGCGGAGCCGCCCACCACGGCCCGGCTCCGGGGCCGGGCGGGTGCCGCCGGGGATGGACGGCGCTCCGAGCTCGCGTCGTTCCTGCGCAGCCGGCGGGAGCGCATTACCCCGGCGGACGTCGGCATGCCGCCAGGGCCGCGCCGGCGTACCCCGGGCCTGCGCCGGGAGGAGGTGGCGCAGCTCGCCGGAGTCGGGGTCACCTGGTACACCTGGCTGGAGCAGGGGCGGCCCATCAACGCCAGCGTCCAGGTGCTCGACGCGATCGCCCGCACCCTGCGCCTGGATGTGGCGGAACGCCAGCACCTGCACCGCCTCGCCGGCGTCGGCGGCCCGCCCGGCGACGTGGTGGACGCCTCAGCCCGCGACGGCCTCGCCCGCCAGGACGCGCGCACGATCCTCGAGGGTCTGGACCCGCTGCCCGCCGCGTTGGTGAACGCCCGCCAGGACATCCTGGCCTGGAACGGGGCCTATGCCGCCCTGCTGCCCATGGTCATCGCCGCCCCTCCGGATCGGCGCAACACGCTGTGGTTCGCGTTCACGACCCCGCCCTGCTGCAGCCCGCTGCGCAACTTCGAGGAGCAGGCGGCGGAACATGTCGCGATCTTCCGGTACCGGTACACTCAGCACCTGGGCGAACCGGAATGGTCGGAACTCGCGCGGCGGCTGTGCGCTGTCAGCCCGTTGTTCGCGAGGCAGTGGGCCACGCACGACGTCGCGCCGCCCCGGCCGTGCGACAAGGTGTACCACTATCCGGAGATCGGTGAGATCGCCACCCGGACGATGAATCTCGACGTCGCCGTCATACCCGGAGTGCGCATCATCGTCAATGTCCCCGCCGACGATGACAGCCGGAACCGCCTCGCCCGGCTGCGCGCGCACCCCGAGGCTGCCCGGCCGCGTCACCAGCACTGACACCGGCACCAGCGCGCTGGCACGGCGCTCAGCCGCTGCGGCCGAACAGGTCGAGATAGCGCCGTGCGCTCCTGGGGTTCAGGTCTGGATTGTTCAGCGACGAGCGGACGTTGTCTGCCTCGGAGTTGTTGTAATAGGCCTCGTAGGCGAGGATGTCCGCGGTCTGGGTGAAGAACTCGTGCATCTTCTCGACCAGGAAGGGATTGTCGCCGCCGCCGCTGTTCGAATGTGCGACACCCCATTCTGGGACCGCGAGCGCCTTGCCGTGGGCGCGGGCGAAGTCGGCGACCGTGCACAGTCCGGAGCGCTGGTGGCACTGGCGGTCCCAGGATGTCTGGTCGGTGGACGCCGGATAGAAGTCGTAGGCGTCCACGCTCACGACGTCGACGTAGTCGTCCCCCGGGTAGGCCGCCCAGACGTCGATTTTACTGTGCGGAAGGGTGTCCTGGTGCGCCGTCATCGTCCATTCGATCCGCACCTTCGGGGCGGTCGACCGGATCGCGGTGACGGCACGCTGGAAACACGTTTTCCACGCCTGCGGGTCGCGGACGTACCACCAGAACCAGGAGCCGTTGAACTCCCAGCCGAGCCGCACGTAGGCGTCCCCGCGGCCGTACTTCGTGAGGGTCTGGCCGAACTGGGACCAGTGGCTGTCGTACTCGCCGCGGGCGCAGGCCGCCTCGTTGCCGTCCTGCGGGAACAGCGGCTGTGCCACCGACAGTTGGCCGGGGAACGCGGCCCGGGTGAACGCACCGACCGGCCAGGACGCCGTGGTGATGTTCGGCCAGTCCACGCGGTTGGTGAACACGACCGCGACGTCCACGGGGCGGCCCGTCCAGGTCGCCCAGGCGTTGACGTCGGCGGGGAAGTTGCCGTTCGCGCCGGACGCCCAGCCGAGACCGGACTGGGCCGACGCCGGGGCGGTCGTGGCCGCGGCACCGGGCCGCGCGGCCGCCGATGGCGACGCCGCCGAGGGCGTGGGGTGCGGCGACCCGCCGGAGGAGCAGGCCGCCAGCGCCAGCAGGACGGCCAGCGCAGCCGCCACCACGCCCACCGGCCCGCGCGTCACGACGCGTCGCCGGCTCCCCGCGACACGCTGCCGACCCCCCGCGGGCATAGCCTCCATCTGCTGCCCCGGCCGCGTCCGTCGTAGCACCGGCGAGGCCCAGCCGCTCCGTCTCATGTGGTCTTGGATCCCTCTCCGCGCTCCCCGGGCGGGAACCTGCCACCGGCTCCGCCCCCCACGAGCCAACCATAACGTTACGTAAAAGTCGGATCGGGGAGTCCCGCCGGAAGAAGGATCCCGCGCGGCGGTCGGTGTGCTGCCTGTCACGCATCGTTGATGCTGCTCAGGCAAGCGCTGAGGGTGCTCAGGCCATCCTGGGCGCGCGTGCCGGGGGCCGGCCGGGCCCGGCGGGCAGGCGGCGCAGAAGGTAGCGGTGGGCCGGGCGTTCCACCCCGCGGTGCAGGGCCGCTGCGCCGGCGAGCGCGAGCAGGAAGCCGGCGACCAGGCCCAGCAGCCGCGGGCGCTGTGGTCCTGCCCCAGCCAGGCTGGCAGGGTTGGCTGGCAGGGTTGGCTGCCAGGGCCGGCCGGCGGCGGGAAGGTCAGCCGTCGAACCGGGTCAGGTTCTCGACGGCCTCGCGCAGCCAGCCATGGAAGTCCTCGAAGCGGACGTCCGGGGTCCGATTCGGAGCGGTCTCGGCTACCGCCCGGGCATCGCAGTCGCGGGCATCGCAGTCGCGGGCACCGCAGTCGCGGTCATCCGAGTCGCGGTCACCGGAGCCGCGGTCGATGACGACCACGTCGCCCGCGGCCGTGTCCCAGCAGGCAACCTCGTTCGTGTCGCGGTTGGCCGCGAAGGGGACGAGGTTCGCGCCAGGCCGCCGGTGTCGCAGCTGCTTGTGGAGGGTGCGCAGGGCGCCGCCGTCCATCAGGGTCCACGGCTCGAGGTTCGTCAGGCCGAAGGCGACGACGCGTAGGTACTCCGCCGGATAGGAGAAGCCCGGTGGCAGCTCGTCCGTCGGGATCAGGCTCACCATCAGTGACCTCCGGAGGGGACTGTCGTCTTCAGGCGACAGGGGAATCCGGTACGGACCGGAACTGCGCGGTGGGGGCACGGCCATGCCGGCGGGTCAGGGCCGGCGTGCCTGCGGGGGCCCGGCCGGCCGTGGGCGGCCGTGGGTCCCTGCCGGCCCGCGCCGGCGGCGGGCATCGGGTCACGGAACCCGGTGCGCCGCCGCCGGTGGGGACACGTCAGGGCCGGTGACCCCGCCCGGGGCCCGCGGCGGGCGCGGCAGACGTGGCGGCGCCGGCCGGGGGCGTGCTCGGGGCGGGGGTGCCGCCCGCGGCGGGAGCGGTCGTCGCCGGCGCGGCACCCGCACCGCCGAAGGTGACGCCCGTGACGATGTCACCGTTGGTCTGCACCGTGACGGGGTTGGGCTGGCCCGTGAGCGCCTGGCAGTTCAGGTTGACGTAGGAGTCGGCAAGACGCATGCCGAGGAAGGTGAACAGGTTCGTCGCCGCGGCGGGGTCAGGGCTTGCGAACGCGGTGAACTGGGCCTGGTCGAGCTGGAGCCGGGCCTGGCCGACGGACGTCATGCTCGTGCAGTACGCCTTGGCGGCCGCGGTGAGGCTGCCCTGCAGCGGCGGCATGTTCGAGCCCGCGCGGTACAGGTTCGTCTTCACCCGGCTCATCGTGCCGTTGACCAGGGTCATGGGGTTGTTCGGCGGCACCAGGGCGACGGGGGCGGCCTGCAGGCCGGCCTGCAGCTCGTCGAGCGCGAGCGAGGAGGTGGGCGTCCCGTTGTTGGCGAGGTCCGGCGCCGTGAAGGCGTCGCAGCCGATCGCCTTGTCGATGAAGTTCACCAGCAGGCCGTTGTCGCTGGCGTTGGTGATCACCTGCGCACCGGCGAGGGCGTTCGCGTTGGCGTCCGTGGCCTGGGCGGTGCGGCCGTCGGCGGTGAGCAGGTAGGTCGCGGTGACGTTGTCGCTCTGGTCCTGGTCGACGACGCCGAAGTCACGGGTGGTGGGGCAGGGCTTGCCATCCGGGGCGGTGGCCAGGGGCGGGATGGCCAGCTGCCCGGCCTTGACGGCCTTGTTCGCGGCGGCGAAGAACGCGGGGGCGTTGCAGTAGGCGAACTGGCCGAAGACCGAGTTCGGCGTGCCATTGACGCACTTGCCCTGCGCCAGGCTGTTGCCCGAGCCGCGCAGGCCGATGCGACGGTGGTTGTGCCGCACGGTGACCTTGCCGCCGCTCTTCTGCAGCGCCAGGTTGTTGCCGTTGAAGCCGAACCACACGCCGACGACGGCGTTCGGGGGCAGGGCCGGGGTGACGGTCGGCGCGGCCGGCTGGGTGCCGGCGTCGATGACCAGCGGGTTGTAGACGGAGACCTTGCCAGTGGCCGGGTCGATGACGGTGGCCTGCACGAACGCGGCCTGATCCGGGTTGGCCTGGTGGCAGGTCCCGCCCGCCGCGGCGGTGAGCTGGTAGGGCGTCGCGAGGCCCTTCGCCGTCAGCGGGTTGGCAGGCACGACCAGGGTGCAGTCGCCGGGCGCGGCCTCCGCGGGACCGGCCGCTGGGTCGGCGTTGCCGGGGTCGGCCGGGGCCGGGGCGGTCGCGGCGATCGCGGCCTGGGCGGCGGCGAGGCGTACGGGTGCCGCCGCGTTGGTCGCGCTGTTGCCGGTGACCGACAGCAGCAGTCCGATCAGTCCACCGATGACGCTGGCTACGGCGATGCCGACGATCGGTAGTCGTGCGGACCGGCGGCGGCGACCACCGCCGGGAGTGGTCCCGCCGGCGCGGGAGCTTCTACCTCGGTGCCCACCGCGGACGTCGGGCGATGTTCGAGACACGGTTTGGGACCCTTTCGGGGTTGGCGCCATGACCGCGGGCAGGCGACCGCTGCCCTGGGGTGTGGGGTCCCTGGCGGATCAGCGCTGCGCGGCTGTGACGTGAGGGGAACGGGTGCACGGCAGGCCGTGCGAGGCCGGTCCGCCGAGCGGTGGCGGACGTCGCGACGCAGCGAGATCCGGCCGATCGGTCGGGGAGAGAGGGGCCGGGGGAGCAGGCGCTGCCGCCGGCCCCCCGCGGCCGATGTGCCGGTGCTGTGGTGCCGGCGCTGTGGTGCCGGTGTTGTGGTAGCGGTGTTGTGAAGCTCCGGCTAGAACTTCTGCCCAGGCGCTGGTGCGGCGGTCGGAACCTGGGACAGGCCCGAGGTCGAGCCCTGCACGGAGTTCGGCGCGAACGCCGCGGAGGCGGACGGCTGTGGTGTCGCGGCCCATGGCGTCACGGTTGCGAGTGCCCTGGTCGTCGGTGCTGGGACGATGGTGATGGTCGGCTTGGCCGGCGTGTTCCTCACGACCACCGTCACGGCCTCGAACGTGGGTGTCGCGCCCTTGTGGAACACGGTCACCGCGAGCGTGTAGGTACCGTTGGGCAGTGTGCGTGTGTCAAGGCGCAGCGCGAACGGTGCTTTCGTCACGCTGAGGACGACCTTCTTGGGCCCGTCAATCGCAAAGACGGCCCAGGTCGTCTTCTTCGACAGGGTCGCGGGCCGCATGTTCACGACGCCGCGAACGGTGTGCAACGACCATCGGTGGACTGTCCACTGGGGGTCGCTGACCGGCGTTGCGTGCCGGACAAGCGATACCTGGCTCGCGGTGTTGGACGCACCCTCCGAACGAAGGGTGAGTGACGCAAGCGTCGCGCCTACCGCGAGTGTCAGGCCCACCAGAGAAAGCGACAGCAATCGCTTTCGACCAAGCATAGGGACTCCTACGGTGTCCCCCCCATTGCCGGGTGTAGCGAACGGAAATCATGGTAGTTGGCCGGATCAAGGTTGTCTAGTCCGATATGACTGGTTCGCCTTACCGCAGGTCGGGCGCGGAGTCGGGCGATTCGCGCACACTTCTCCACCTCATTCCGCCCAGTGGCTTTGTGGGGCTGGCCGCACGGCGGACGGGCCGCTTTCGTGGGTATTTTTTGCCGAACTGTTGGAGGTGTGGAGTTGGGTGCTCTCGTCGTGTTGGTCGAGCCTGGACGAAGGCGCGCTCTTTCCGTGCGGTTGGTGGGATGGGATGGTTCGTGTGGATGAGGCACGCCGCCGCGGGCCCGGCGGCCTCGATGGCGGCCTCGGGGGCGGCACCGGCACGGCACCGCCGGTTCCGTGGCTGGCTCGCTGGCTGGCGGCGCGGCCAGCGCACGCCGGCGGGACGAGGGTGCTCGCGGTGGACGGCAGGTCGGGCGCGGGCAAGACGACCCTCGCCCACGCCGTCGCCTCCCGGCTGGGGGCGCCGGTGCTGTCCATGGACGACCTCTACGACGGCTGGGACGGTCTGGCGGCCGGGGTCGATCAGCTCGTCGAGGGCGTCCTGCGGCCGCTGGCCCGCGGCGAGCGCGCCTGCTGGCGTCGCTACGACTGGGCGCGGCACCGCTTCGGCGCGACGGTCACCCTCGATCCGCCAGGCGTGCTGCTCGTGGAGGGCGTGGGGGCGGGTGCCCGGGCGGCGGGTCCGCTGCTGAGCGCCCTGGCCGTGGTCGTCGCGCCCGTGGACCTGCGCCGGAGCCGCGCGCTGGCTCGTGACGGCGAGAGCTTCGCCCCGCACTGGGATCGCTGGGCCCGCCACGAGGACCGCTACCTCGCGGAGGAGGACGTCACCGGTCGGGCCGACGTCCTCCTCAACGGCGCCTCGCCCGGCGCGACCTGGTGACCACGAGAGGTGCTCTCGCCGATCAGGGAAGGCCTGGAGTGGCGGCGCGCCGGGCGAGACTAAGGTCGGAGGGTGACTCCGGGGCCGACGCCAGCCGAGGGCGCGCCCCTGTCGATCGGGGCCGGCGCCGAGGGTACGCCAGGGCAGCCCGATGCGGCGGCCCTCGCCCGGCTGGAGGTGGCGCTCTCGGCGCTGGTCCGCTGGAGCGAGAGCAGGCACATCCGGCTGGAGGTCGCCCGGCGCTCGGGATGCGAGGTGCAGCCGGGGCTCATGCGGCTGCTGGAGCACTTCGACCTCGCCGGGCCGATGCGCGTCTCCGACATCGCCCAGTGCCTGCGGGTCGACGTCTCGACCGTCTCGCTGCAGCTGCGCCAGCTCGCTACGGCCGGCCTGGTCGACCGGGTGGCCGATGAGCGGGACCGTCGGGTTGCCACGATCGTCATCACCGCCGACGGGCGGGCGGCGGTCGCGCGGGTCCGAGCGGCACGGCGTGACCTGCTCTCGGAGGTCTTCGCGCCGGTGGGCACGGACGAGCTCGGCCTGGCCGCCGACGTGCTCCTCCGGGTCCAGGAGCACATGCTGGCCGACACGATCACCAAGATCCGTCCGGTGGGCTGACCCTCCTGGCGGAGTGGGCGCACAGGCCGGCGAGGCGGGCTGGGGGGTGGACGGCGCCACACAGGGCCGTACAGTCAGCCCGTGACGATGCCGGACAGCCCCGCGGTCAACGATCCCGGGCCCGAGAAGGGCGCGGCGGACCCGGTGGTCCGCGGCGTCGGGTCGGCGGCACCCTACCTCCCAGGTGAGCTGGTCGTGCACCGCTCGTTCACGACCAGCCGGCTGGTCTTCGTGCGGACGGGGCACGTCGTCGGCCACGACGAACGTGGTCTGCGGCTGTGGATTCCGCACGGCTGCCCGATGGCGGTCGAGCTGAGCGTGGACGGCCGTGGCCTGCGGGACATGCCGTTCGCCGAGTGGATCCGCCAGCGGACCGAGATGACGACCACGGTGTGGCGCGGGCCGAACATCTTCATGCTGGTGCCGCCGGAGGGGGCCCACTCCGTCTGGTGGTTCTGGGACTGGCAGGGGCGCTTCGTCCGGTGGTACATCAACCTGGAGGAGCCCGCCGTCACCTGGCGCGACGAGAACCTCGTCGGCGTGGACACCACGGACCACGACCTCGACCTGTGGGTGACCCCCGAGCACACGTGGGAGTGGAAGGACGAGCACGAGCTCGCCGAGCGGATCGCCTACCCCGACCACTACTGGGTCCGCGACCCGGACGCCGTGCGGGCCGAGGGGGAGCGGCTGCTGCGCCTGGTCGAGGCCCGGGCCTTCCCCTTCGACGGGACCTGGACGGACTTCCGCCCCGACCCCGCGTGGCACATGCCGGACACCCTGCCCGACGGCTGGGACCGCCCGCGCGCCTGACCCCGCCCACCGCCGACCCCGCCCACCGCCGCCGGGACGTGCCGCCCGCCCGCGGGTCAATCCGCGTCGCCAGGCCGGGCGTAGGACCACCCCGACCAGCGCAGGCCGGTGACGACGATGGCCGGTCCGCCCGGCGGGCGCTCCCGATACTGCGGGTACCGGGCGGCCAGAGCCGCGCAGGCCGCCGCGTACTCGGCCTCCCCCGCCGCCACGACCCGGGCCTGCCCGTCGGCACGGGCCCACCACAGCCGCTCCCAGTCGTCGTCGTAATGATCGACCAGCAGACTGACCCGCGGATTCGCCTGGATGTGCCGCAGCCGCCGCAGGCCGCTCGAGGTGCTCTTCGGCTTGTGGTCGACGACGCTGACGACCGCCTCCGTCTGGTCGTCGTCGTGGTGCCGCGGCGGCGCGGCGGCAGCGAGGACGGCGACCGCGAAGGTGACGGGCACGATGAGGGGCTGACCGTCGGGCCCGCTTGTCGCGAGCCGCGCGACCCGAGCGCCCGCGAACCGGTGCCGTGCCTCCCGCGCGTCAAGCCGCATTCCCGTGCCGCTCCCATCATCCGTTCCTCCCGCCCAGCCGGTGCAACCCGGGCAGGGCCGGAGGTATCAGGCCCTGCCCGGGTTGCCCCCGCCTCGGGCCGACAGTGGACATCGCGTCGAACACATGTTCTCATGAGGCATGCGTTGGGACAACCTCCGCCTCACCGATGACGAGCCCTCCGGCATGGCCGGCGCGCGGGCGCCGGCACTGCTGGCTCGTGGTGCGGTCGCCCGTACGTTCGACACTCCGGAGTTCGCCGGGATGACCTTCTACGAGGTCCACGCCCGCTCGGCGCTCAACCGGGTGCCGCCAGCGTCGCGGATGGCGTTCCGCTGGACGGTGAATCCCTATCGGGGCTGCTCCCACGCCTGCCGGTACTGCTTCGCCCGGTCCACGCACGCGTACCTCGATCTGGACGCGGGGCGCGACTTCGACACGCGGATCGTCGTCAAGGTGAACGTCGCCGAGCGGCTGCGCGCGGAGCTCGCCGCCCCTCGCTGGCGGGGCGAGCACGTCGCGATGGGCACGAACGTGGACCCGTACCAGCGGGCCGAGGGTCGTTACCGGCTGATGCCGGGAGTCCTGGCCGCCCTGCGCGAGACCCGCACCCCGTTCTCCGTGCTGACCAAGGGGACACTGGTGCTGCGCGACCGGGAGCTGCTCGCCGCGGCGGCCGAGGTCACCGAGGTAGGTGTCGCGCTGTCGGTCGGGTTCGTCGACGACGATCTGCGGCGTCTGGTCGAGCCGGGCGCGCCGAGCCCCGGTGCTCGCCTCGCGGCCTGTGCCACGCTGAACGAGCATGGCGTTCCCACCGGTGTCCTGATGGCGCCCATCCTGCCGTATCTCACCGACAGCCCGTCGGCGCTGGCCGCGGCCGTCCAGGCGATCGCCGAGGCGGGCGCCACCTCGATCACGCCGCTGGTCCTGCATCTGAGGCCGGGGGCCCGGGAGTGGTACCTGGCCTGGCTCGCGCACCGCCATCCCGACCTCGTCGAGCCCTACCGCCAGCTGTACGGCGCCGGCGCCTATGCTCCCCGGGCCTACCAGGAAAGGATCACCTCCCAGGTCCGCCGGCTCGCCGAGCGGGCGGGGCTCGGTGGGATGCGACGGACGGTCACCGAGCCCCCGCGCGCGGAGACTGCCCGTGCGGTGGAGGAGCAGCTGGTGCTGCCCGGGCTCGGTGGGCGGTGAGCATGGCCTCGCTGATCCGCGCGGCGCTGCGTGGGGGACTGGTCGCGGCGTTGCGCGGATGCGCGACACTGGCGGGATGTCCGCCACGCTCGTCGCCTCCGGCCTCACCGTCACCCGCGGTGGGGCGACCGTCCTCGAGGGTGTCTCCCTCACCGTGGCTCCGGGCGACCGGTTGGGGGTGGTGGGTCCGAACGGCGTCGGCAAGTCGACGCTGCTGCGCGCCCTCGCGGGGCTCATCCCGCTGGACGAGGGCCGCCTGGAGCTCGCCCCGCCGACCGCCGGTGTCGGTCTGCTTCCCCAGGAGCCCGACCGCCAGCCCGGCGAGACGCTGCGGGCGTTCCTCGCCCGTCGCACCGGTGTCGCCGCCGCCCAGCGCGAGCTCGACGCCGCCGCCGAGGCGCTCGCCGCGGGGCAGCCCGGGGCGGACGACCGGTACGCCGTCGCACTGGAGCGCTGGCTCGCGCTCGGCGCTGCCGACCTCGACGCCCGTGCCGAGGAGGTCTGCGCCGACCTCGGCCTGCCCGCCGACGCGCTTGACAGCCCGACCACAGCGCTGTCCGGCGGCCAGGCCGCCCGTGGATCCCTCGCCAGCGTGCTGCTGTCCCGCTTCGACGTCACCCTGCTCGACGAGCCCACCAACGACCTTGACTTCGACGGGCTGGACCGGCTCGAACGCTTCGTCGCGCAGGTGTCCGGCGCTCTCGTCGTCGTCAGCCACGACCGGGAGTTCCTCGACCGCACCATCGACACCGTGGCCGAGATCGACCCCCACCGCCATGGCCTCACTCTGTTCGCCGGCGGCTGGACGGCCTACCTGGCAGCCCGCGAGGTCGCCCGCCGCCAGGCCCGGGATCGCTACGAGGACTACGCCGACCAGCGTGCGGACCTCGTCGCCCAGGCCCAGCGCCAGCGTGAGCAGTCGGTGCGAGGCTCCGTCCGCGCCAAGCGGCGGATGCCCGACGGTGACCGAGCGGCCCGTGGCGCGCGCATCGAGGCGGCGACGAAGAGCGCTGCACGGGTGCGGTCCATCGAGTCCCGCCTCGACCGGCTCGAGGAGGTCGAGGAGCCGCGCAAGGAATGGCAGCTGCGCATGTCGATCGCCGCCGCGCCCCGTTCCGGAGACGTCGTCGCTACCCTGACCGGGGCGATCGTGCGCAGGCCCGCGTTCACCCTGGGCCCGGTCGATCTTGCCGTCGGCTGGGCCGACCGGATCGTGATCACGGGCCCGAACGGGGGTGGCAAGACGACGTTGCTCGGCGCGCTGCTCGGCCGGGTGCCGCTCGACGGCGGCGGGCAGTCGCTCGGTTCCGGGGTGCGCCTCGGCGAGATCGACCAGGCCCGCGGGCTGTTCCGCGGGGAGGTGACGGCACTCGTCGTCGCCGAGCAGGCGACGGGGTGGGCCGCGAGCGACGTCCGGACGCTGTTCGCCAAGTTCGGGCTCGGCGCCGACCAGGTGACCAGGCCGGCGGCGTCGCTGTCGCCGGGGGAGCGCACCCGCGCCGGCCTCGCGTTGCTGCAGGCCGTCGGCGTCAACTGCCTGGTTCTCGACGAGCCCACCAACCACCTTGACCTGCCCGCCATCGACCAGCTCGAACAGGCCCTCGCCGGGTACCCGGGCACCCTGCTGCTCGTCACCCACGACCGGCGGATGCTCGACACCGTCGCCGTCACCCGCCGGCTGCACGTCGCGGACGGCCAGGTGACCGAGCGTCCGGTATGAGCCGCGGGCTGCGAGTCGGATGACGGACATGGGGTATCTGGCCGTGACCGCGCCGTAGATGCCACAGTGGGCCGCATGACACAGACCGTCCCGCCCGGCTGGTATGCCGACCCAGGCGGGCAGCAGGGGTCCCGGTGGTGGGATGGCAACCAGTGGACCGATCACACCCAGCCGGGTCCGCCGCCCGCACCGCCCGGCCAGCCGCCGGCCGGCTACGCGGGGGGACCGGGCGTGGGAGTCGGCCCGGGGCCGGCGACCTGGGGAACGCCGCAGGGTGTGCAGCCCGCGCCGGTACAGACGAACCACAGCCCCGACAGGGTGCAGCGCCAGGTCCGCGAGCAGGCCGGCGTCGGCGCCTCCGGGGGCGGCGGCGGCACGCTGTTCAGCGAGCCCGTGCTCGTCGTCAACCAGAAGACCAAGATCATTGAAGTCACGAACGAGTACGCCGTCTTTGACCAGAACGGCACGCAGATCGGCTCGGTCGTCGAGGTGGGCCAGGGCGCGCTGAAGAAGGTCGCGCGGGTGCTGACCTCGTGGGACCAGTTCTTCTCCCACCGCCTCGAGGTCCGCGACGGCGCCGGGGTCCCGCAGCTGATGCTGCACCGGCCGGCGAAGCTGCTCAAGTCCAGGGTCATCGTCTCGACGCCCGACGGCGCGGAGCTCGGCGTCATCGTCCAGCAGAACGTTTTCGGCAAGATCCGCTTCGACCTGCAGGCGGGTGGCGCCACCATCGGGGCGATCAAGGCCGAGAACTGGCGGGCGTGGAACTTCTCCATCGTCGACCACACCGAGACCGAGGTCGCCCGGGTCACCAAGACGTGGGAGGGCCTGATCCGCAACGTGTTCACCACGGCGGACAACTACGTCGTCCAGCTGCACCGGCCGCTGCCGCAGCCGCTGCTGAGCATAGTCGTCGCGTCGGCGCTGACCATCGACACCGCGCTCAAGCAGGACTCGCGGGGCCTCGGCTGACCCGATCGGCCGCCGGCGCCGGCTCTCACGGGACTCACATCCGGGCGTCCTAGCGTCCGTGGCGTGATGGCGCGAGCGGGGTCGGTGGGCGGCGGAAGTCGGCGGGCACGCGGGATGCTGGCGGCGGGAGTCGGGCTGGCCCTGGCTGGGGTCCTGCTCGGGGCCTGCGGCTCCTCGCCTGCCACTCCACCCGCCGTCACGCCCGCTGCCGGGCCCACCACTGCCGCGGTGTCGGCGGTGCCGTCCGCGTCCGTGTCCTCCCGGCCACCGACTCCGCGGGCCGGCACGGTGGAGCGGACGCTGACCGTCGGCGGGCGGAATCGCATCTACCGGGTGCATGTGCCCGCCGTCGCGGCCAGTGCCACGCCGGAGACGGGGCTGCCGGTCGTCGTCGTGCTGCACGGCGGCGGCGGGTCGGGACGTCAGGTGGAGCAGCAGAGCGGCCTGAGCGCCGAGGCGGACCGCTCCGGGTTCCTCGCCGTCTACCCGGACGGTGACGGTCGGCTGGGCACCACCCTGTTGACCTGGAACGCCGGCGCCTGCTGCGGCTACGCCCACCAGAACGACATCGACGACGTCACCTTCCTGTCCGCCCTGCTCGACCGGCTGGGTCGCGACTACCCGGTGGACACCCGGCGGATCTACCTCACCGGCATGTCCAACGGCGCGATGATGGCCTACCGCGCCGCCTGCGAGCTCGCTGGGCGGATCGCGGCGATCGCTCCCGTCTCGGGGGCCCTCGACACCGTCACCTGCGCGCCGAGCCGGGCAGTGCCGGTGATCGCCTTCCACGGCACCGCCGACGACAAGGTGCGTTACGACGGCGGCGAGTCCTCGCTCGACAGCCTGCGCAAGGGCGAGGAGCGCGTCGACCGGTCCGTCGCCTACGCCATGGACTTCTGGGCGCGCCGCGACGGCTGCCCGGGCACGCCGACCCGCACCCGGCAGGGCGACGTCCGCCATGACGTCTACGGTCCGTGCTCCTCCGGCGCCGCCGTCGAGCTCTACAGCATCGTCGGCGCCGGTCACGCCTGGCCGGGCGGGACGCGGTCGCGCGACCAGGCCGACGCGCCGCCGCAGTCACCGGACGCGTCCGCGGTCATGTGGGACTTCTTCCGCCGTCATCCACTGCCCGCCTGACCGTGGCGGGTCCGGCGGATGGCGGGTCCGGCACGTCCGGGCGAACGGGTGTCGAAAGGTGCACGTTCGGCACCCCGGATGCCCGGCGTGGTGAGAAACTGACCTCGTGAATGCGCTCGGGACGGGCCGGGACGGCCCGCCGTCGATGACCCCCGACGTTCGGCGGGTCCTGGTCGTGGGCAGCGGCGGCGCCGGCAAGAGCACTCTCGCGCGCGAGCTCGGGCGCCAGGCCGGGCTGCCGGTCGTGCACCTCGACCGGTACTTCTGGCGTCCCGGCTGGGTCGCGACGCCGGTCGAGGAGTGGCGCGCTCTCGTCGCCGGGCTCGTTGCGAAGCCCGCCTGGGTGATGGACGGAAACTACGGCGGGACGCTCGACCTGCGTATCGCCGCGGCCGATCTGATCGTCTTCCTGGACCTCCCGCGGCGGATCACGATCTTCCGTGCGGTGCGTCGTTGGACGCGCTGGCATGGCCGCAGCCGCCCGGACATGGGGCCGGAGTGCCCCGAGAAGATCGACATGTCGTTCCTGCGGTGGCTGTGGTCCTATCCGCGCGACAGCCGCAGCCGCCTGCTGCGCGCCGTCGACGCGCATGGCGCCGCAGCCCGGCTCGTGCGGCTGTGCAGCCCGCGGGAGGTGCGGCTGTGGCTGGGCGCCGCCGCGGCACCTGGCCTGCCGCGGATGCACCCGCTGCCCGCCAGCCGCCTCGGCACCTAGCCCGCCTCGGCACTTCGCCCGCCGCAGCACCAGCCCGCCGCCGGCGTGGCGTCGCGTTCGAGGATCAGGGCGCGGGTGCGGCGGCGGGTTGGCCGAGGGCGGTCGGGATCGGGCAGGCGGCGCAGCGCGTCGAGCGCGGGCTCAACCACCGTCGCCCACTGCTCGTCGCTGAGATCCCACAGGTGCGACCACACCCGGCCCTTGATCTGCGCGACGACGGCGGCGGGGGTGCTCGCGCGGCGCTCCGCCCACGGGAAGCGGAAGTCCTCGACCACACCCAGCCCGTGCCGCGCGGCGGTCGCGAGCAGCGGCTCGGGACGGGGCTGGTGGGGACGCAGCGCGCCGCGCAGCTCAGTCATGATCACGCCGACGTCGCTGTCCTCGGCGATCTCCCGGGCACCGACGATGGCAAGCCGACCGCCGGGACGCAGCACCCGGGCGAGCTCGGCGACGACCTGCCCTGGATCACCCACCAGATGCAGGACGTGCACGGCGAGGCAGGCGTCCACGCTGGTCGAGCGCAGGGGCAGCGCTGCGGCGGTCGCCCGCGGCACGGTGCTGGAGCAGGTGAGCACCGGCCCCGGCGGGATCTATGACCGTCTGGAGGAGATGGGGCACGGTCCGCTCAAACGGCGGGAGAGGATCTCTGCTCGGGCGCCCAGCGCAGAAGACGCGCGGGCGCTGCGCCTGCTGCCCGGGGTACCGGTCCTGCACATCGCCCGGGTGTCCAAGTCGTCGTCCACCGATCGGGCGGTGGACGTGACCGTGTTCGTGATGAGCGCGGCCCTGTACGAGGTCGAGCACTCGGTGACCAGGGCGACCTCTGCCCGCTGGCCGGTGAGCCCGGCTGGCGCGCCGAACGTGCCCTTCGCCGGCACCGAACCGTCTCCGTGATGGCCTCATAGCGGCCGATAGTCAGCGCCTCCGGACGTTCCGTCACTGCAGGATGCGTGTGCTGAGCGGGCCTGTGTGGGCGCGTGGTGACTTGCGTGCACGCATCCCGCCTTGACCGACGCGGCGGCCAGTGCGGACGATCGGCGCGAGACGTGCACGGACCGCAACGGAGGTGCTGGTGGTGCTGATACCGCCGTCTCGTCTGTCCCAGCTCGGTGACCGCGCCGGGCTGGGAATTGCGGATGTCGCCCTGCTCGCCGGGGTGGACGAGAGCACCATCAGCCGGCTGTGGTCGGCGCCGGACTGGCTCGACCGAGTCCGCGGCAGGACCCTGCAGGCGCTGATAGCTGCCGTGCCCGGGGTGGCCGAGTACGTCGCGGATGCCCCTCAGCAGGCCCGGTTCGACGAGTTGGTGGCGGGCCTCGCCGCCGCGGGCGTGACAGTGGACGTGGCCCGGGCGAATTGCCGGCCTGAGTGGCCATCTCCCGCGATCCCTACACAGGCAGTAACCGCCCGGCCCCGGGACCGGTCAGGCGCCGGCGCCCGTGTCGTCGGCCGCCGGCTTGCGGGGGGTGCGCTTGCGGGCCGCGGGCCGGGCGGCGGCCTGCTCGCGCAGCTGCGCGGCCTCGGCGGCGAGCCGGTCGCGGCCGGCTTCGGCGCGGGCGGCGCGGGCGTGGAGCGGCTGGCCAAGGCCTCCGCAGACGACCATCCCACCGTCGTGGAGGTCCTCAGCGCGTTCGTCCGCGAGCACACCATTCCCGGCCGGCCCGGCACACTGCGCCGGGCCCGGGACCGCCCGGACCCGCCCCCGGCGCCGCCGTCGGACGACGGGGCCCACGAACGCGGGCACGACACCACCGGCGCCGACTAGGCCGGACACCGACATCCAGGCTGCCCTCACCGTCCTGGGCCGCCTACCGGCCAGGAACAACGCGCCCCGCGCCGACCTCACCGAAGCCCGGTCGTCGGCGCGGACCGGATCGCGGCGAACGGGGACGTCGCGAACTGTCGCCGGCGAGCGTGCCATGCAGCGCCGCCTCCGCCACCAGCGCCGAGGACCCAGGCGCCGCCGTCATCGAAGCGGATCGGGCTGCGGCGGCGGAGGGGACATCCACTGGACGTTCCCCCGCCGCCCCTGCCCGTCCATACCCCATCCGGAGGACAGGATTAGGTTCAAGACGCAAGTGACCCGCTTTCTCGAGGGAGCCGATGCATGCCGACCATCTCCCCGAGTCACCGTGATCTGCTGGAGAAGCCGATTACCGTCACGTTCGCCACGGTCGGTGTCGATGGGCAGCCCCAGGTCACCGCGATCTGGGCGATCCTGGACGGCGACGTCGTGCGCACCTCGCTGACGAGGAGCCGGCAGAAGTTCCGCAATCTGGTGGCGCATCCCCAGGTGACGCTGTTCGTCATCGATCCGGACAACTCCCAGCGCACGCTGGAGATCCGGGCCACCGCCGAGGTCAGCGAGGATCCCGACCTCGCGTTCCTCACCCGCTTGCTCGGCAAGTACGGCGTGGATCTCGAGAACTTCCCGGGCCCGACCGAGGACCGGGTCGTGATCACGCTGCACCCCACCCGCATCGTCGAGCTCGGCTGACGGCCCGTCGCCCGCCCGGCCAGCCCGGCTCGCCGGTGCTCGCCGGCGCCCAGCTGGACAGGGCGAACCTCACCGGCGCCGGGCTGTTCGGGGCGGACCTCACCGGCGCCGTGGGGGTGACGCAGGGGCAGGTGGACGCCGCGCGGGGGGACGGGCGCACGGTGCTGCCGGACGGGCTGACGCGGCCGGTGTCGTGGCCGGAACGGGCCCCGGCCCGACGTCCGGTTTGATCCAGTTTCCCGTCAGGGTGTCCTGACGTGCTGGTGCGTGGGAAGGAGGGCTCTTATCGGGCGCCAGACCCAAGCCCCAGGGAGCGGCCTACCGGGCTGGGCGGCCGCGGCGCACGCGGGACCGGGTGCCGCCGCTGCGGGGCGCGGGCGCGGCGGGTGGATCGACGGAGAGCGTGGCGCGGGTGGCGGGGGCTGGCAGCACCCCGGCCGCACCGCGTGCCCGGAAGCAGCCCAGGACACGGTTGGCGAGCCGGACCGCGTCGAGGCCCTTGCCCCGGACGTCCCCGACGAGCAGCCGCACGCCCCATGGGCTGTCCAGCACCTCGTAGAGGTCTCCGCCGACCGCGGCCTGCTCGGCTGCGCTGTGGTACATGGCGGTGAACCGCAGGCCGTCGATGACCGCCGAGACCGGGCCCAGGATGGCACGCCGTCTTGGTCCAGGCCTCCCCGACCCCGAGCCCGCAGACCGGGATGCCGTGATCCCTGGCGGGACGGCTCGAGGCCCCGCACAGCTGGTCGCGGCACTCGACAGCGAGGTCGCCACGCTCGACCGCGGGCAGGGCGAGGACTTCCTCACCGCGGTCGTCGCCCAGATCGACCGGGCCGGGCGGATGCTCCTGCTGGGCGCCGGGCATCCCGACCCGCTGCGGATCCACGGGGGACACGTGAC
>Ga0207710_10000564_pt1 | contig 22192 bp, 15 predicted proteins | sample KBSS24metaG_FD_184400 | JGI IMG/M metagenome (GOLD analysis project Ga0207710, IMG submission 184400) | Switchgrass rhizosphere microbial communities from Kellogg Biological Station, Michigan, USA - KBS S2-4 metaG (SPAdes) (version 2) | ecosystem: Host-associated > Plants > Roots > Rhizosphere...
TCAAACCCTAAGAGCCATCCGTGTTTTGAATCGGAGAAGAATACGCGGTAAAAAGCGCTATCCACCGGCGTCGCAGTGCGGTCCCAGTTTTTTCCCCCATCTTTCGTGTGCAGCAGGATCCCCTTCGATTTAGGGGCACTCGGGTTCCGAACTGTCGAGCCTAAGCTTTCCGGTACCTCGAGGCCTGCTGCCCACCCTTCGTTCTTGTTGATAAAGTGCGTTGAGTGAATTTCTGTTCTTCCATTCAGGTCATACAGCTTATTCCACGTATTGCCACCATCGTCAGTTCGTTCCAACGAAGCACCCCACGCCCAGCTCGTGCGTTCATCGAGAGAGTAGACGGCTAAAAACTCATTGTTCCTGTTGGTCAACTTCCAATTTCTGCCGCCGTCCACAGTTAGATAAACGCCTAGTTTCGCGGCGACTACTGCGTGTTCAGATCCCGTGAACGAGACCTGCATCAGTGCGTCTGCTTCCTTACTGTCTGCTGTTGTGAAGACCCTTTGCCAATGGGCGCCGCCATCTTCAGTCCGCCAGACTCCAAACACATCAACAAGCCAGCCGTGTTGCTGATCCACGAAATGAAGTTTGCTCAACGATGTGAGCTGAAGATTGGGATTAGCCTGATCGAAATCGGATACTTTCTGCCAACTTTGGCCTGCGTCTCTTGTGCGCCACAGCGTTCGTCGGGCGAAGGCAAATCCCGTCTTCGGAGTTACAAAACTAAGCAATGGCCTGCTTCCAAACTTTGTTGCTTGCTTTCGGGGGGACGCACTCTCCCGAACCTCGTAGAGGACCGTGCCCTTTTGGTTGATGGCCCATGCATGTGAGCTGTCGATGAAGGCAACGTCAGCTATTCCCGGCAGGTAAACAGTATCCTCCGTACCAGGCTCTAAATGCGCAGCTTGACCTGATCTGGTCGCACCTTCGCCTCCACATCCCACAATCAATGTGAACACCGAGCTGAGTAGTATCAGGCCCACAAAACCGCATATGGCTCGTGCTGTCCCTGAGTTAATCCCTGGCTGATTCATCGCTATTTCTTTAGGGGAAAACAGTTGTTGATGATGTTCCTGGTCCACTGATTGGAGGTCCCATCATCCCAGTGGTATGCCTCTTTCTCCTAATTTATCATGTCCTGCGGCGGAAGTATTAAGAGCCGGTCTGTCACCTGATGAAATCGAGGCAGTGAAGCAAATCGATCAAGTCGGACTGGAATCATTTGCTTAGCCCAGAGCGAAAAGACAACGCGCATCAAATCATTGACAACACTCAGAAACGGGTGTACACAGTGTCCGTCTCAGTAATTTGAAATTACCAGACTCACTCCTCCCTACGCTGCGCTGCTCTGTTAGTCCTTCCTGTAAGCCAGCTGAAGTGATGCAACCCGACAAAACTTTATCGAGATTTCTTCTAGCCCAGAGTGTCGAAGTCTCGGGAGTTGGAGGTGCGGTTGATGGCTACAGCCGTTACACACACTGCGGTGTGCAAAAACCGGATACTCACAGGACTGCCTCGCGAACAGTATCACCCTCTGTTTTCCAATCTCACGCCCGTGAATCTTCACCATCATCAAGTTCTCTACGATGCCGGCGATGACATCCGCTACGCTTATTTCATCAACGATGGCATGGCTTCCTCAATGTGTATCACTACTGAAGGTAGCAGCATCGAAGTCGGTAACGTAGGCAACGAGGGAATGGTCGGTATTCCCGTACTGCTGAGACATGTGACGTCGCCTCATCAAGTAGTGGTCCTGGTACCAGGCGAAGCATTGGCGGTCACTACAGACATACTTAAAAGAGAGTTCAACAAAGAAGGTGAATTAAAAAACCGGCTGCTCTCTTATACTCAGGCGCTCGTCACTTACATGTCGCAATTAGGGGTCTGCAATCACTTCCACACCGTAGATAAACGTCTTTGCCGCTGGTTACTTCTCAGCCGTCTCCAAATCCAATCACAAAGCTTTCATTTGACACACGATGCTCTTTCCCAGGTGCTGGGCACCGGTCGAACCGGAGTCACGATGGCCGCGAATAAACTGCAAAAGGCCGGACTCATTCAGTATCACCGCGGCCAAATTACGATTCTCAATCGCGCCGGCCTCGAAGCTGCCTGCTGTGATTGCTATAAAATTACGAAAGAGGTCTTCGACTACTCTCTCGGCTCCTGAATGTCCTGCATCACTCCCACCGTTATGTCACCTGTTGACGGTCACCTGTTGACGGTCAACTAGTGACCGACAGTTTAGTTTTCCTTTGATATTCTGCGGCGCGTACAGTAACAACGTAACTTAACTTACCCCCAAGAATTTGCTCTCACTCGGACGGAGGCATGACATGGAGTTAGTCCAAATCGCTCCCCGTTTTCGTTCTAATCAGGAACTCACAAAACGGCAGGAAACTCGCTTCGTTGAATATCCGGATCCAATCAATGTAAATGGATTGCCGTACCTTTCGGAAGGCTTCAACATCCGTCTGAATAGCGGTGACTGGGCAGCACTCTTCCCGCGCCATCATTTAATGTGGGTTTCCCCGGACCTCAACCGAACGAAAGAGTTTCTTAACCTTCAGGCTATCGGCTACGACACGCTCCTCACTGAGCCGATGAAGGAAAGTTTCTCCACCTATTATTCCGCCCCGATTACGCCGAAGTACAACGCGAATCCCCTGCCAAAAGGAGAGGTACTGGATTCGGCGATCTGTTTCTTACCAACAAATGATTGCAGCTTAGGGTGCAAGTATTGTTTTTCCGGTGCTGCACCTAAGAAATATGGCGCTATCCCATGGGAAATCGCAAAGGCCGCGATAGATCTCGGAACGAGGAATGCGGTGCTGAATCGCATGATAACGGGAAGCGGCACACTCATGGTCCGCTTCTATGGCGGAGGCGAGCCAACTGAGTACTGGGATAGTTTTTCCGGTATTGTTGAATATGCAAGAGCGAGTGCCAAAAAAAATAATGTAGGAATTCACGTAGCCACGATCACCAATGGTCAGATTGATCCCGAACACTACGAATGGTTTCGGAATAACATCGATGAACTGACCCTCTCGATGGATGGCCCACCTGACATTCAGAACGCGCAACGACCTACTGCGACAGGGGAAGACTCCTTTGATAAGACGTGGGCGTTTCTTACCAACATGGACGCCCTTGATGTGAACATTACTGGCATAAGAGTGACGGTAACCGCTGCCACCCTCAATCGAATGGCGGAGATAGCGATATTCTTTTGGGACAACCTCCGCAAGCCATACAACATGCAATTCGAACCGGTCTATTTTTCGGAGGTAGGAAGACAAAACGCTGAGATGCCTGGGGCGCTGGATTTTGTCGAACAGTTTCGACGGGTTGAAGACATGGCCTACCAGCGTCACTTGCGCGGGCTTCGACATGGAACGGTTTCATCGGCTGTACGCCCCTTACAGATTCGCACGGGCTCTTACTGTGATTCGTTGGAAGGGAAAGGACTATTCGTTACACCCGAGGGTTACCTGAGCATCTGTTCCGAAGTTAGCGTGCCCACAGATCCCAGGAAAGACGATTACTTTGTCGGAAAGTACGACTCGGCGACGAAACGATTTCATGTTCCCGAGCAGGGCGCGGCAAACATACGGAAAGGAGTTCCCTGGTGGTGTCGCGGTTGCTTTGCGCAGTTTTCTTGTCGTGGGGGATGTGAGCCGCGATCGCAAAACTCTGATAAGTACATCAGGCGATGGTGGTGCCAGATGGTTAGAGCCAACATTAGGCACACTTGGAGTGATGTGCGACTAGGCAGAATTGGGTCACGAGCACGAATTGGAGACCCGCAGGGTGAAGAGTTGATTTGGCTGCCGATATGGGCATCATCCGCTTCCATGGATTAGATCGAGATGATTTCCTCAACTCACGAATGAGCTATTGCCTGACTGCTGGAACAACTAGATGTTTCTAAAGACTCGGAAAGGAGGTGAGAAATATGTGCTACGAAAAGCCCACCATTGTCACTCTGACATTGGCTGAACTCGAAAACACCCAAATCGTTTCGACGCAGGTCGAGATAGACAATGGGGGATGTCAATGTCAATCTCAATGTCAATGTCAAATGCAATGTCAATGTCAATGCCAACACCAATAGATGGAATAACAAACCACCGGAATAGACCGGATGGTTTCATCCGGTCTATTCGGTCAACCTTGTAGACTGCTACATAGTTCCAAAGGTACATCAATGACGACATACTACCCACTCTGTGCATTGGAAAACTTGCAAGTCGAAGAGGCTGGAGCTGAAGTCATCGTATTCGATTCAAAGACGAAGGTGTTTCACCTGTTGAATACGACGGCGCACAGCATTCTCAAGGCGTGCAACGGCCTGAATACGATCACCGATATTGCTGCCAACATCTCGAATAGTTTCGAGGCTGAAGATTTTGACTCGGTGGTTGCAGACGTCACCGAGACTATTAAATCCTTTGAGTCCAAAGGACTGTTATGGTCCGTGGCCGACGAGGCGCAGCTACCATCCATCGAAGCAGACCACGCTAACAATAGTCTGCTTATTGCATTCACGGTGACTGGCAGCAGCATGTTTCCCGTACTCCTTTCCGAAGATAGGGTGCTCGTCAAGCGCAGCTCATTGGAAGATCTGAATATTGGAGACATCATTGTTTTATTGGACTTGTCAGGCAAACACATAGCACATCGCATAATCTCGATAGACGCGGACTCCACCCCGGCACAGATCACGACAAAAGGTGATGTACATCATGCTCCCGATTCGCCAGTGGGAATCGACCGCGTAGTGGGGAAGGTTGTAGCTGTGCTGCATGAGGGGGAGCCCAGTTGGATTAAAGAGCATGAAAGCTCACCCCGTCCCAGGCAATCTCCGGAAGACAAGCAAATTCGTAAACCGTCGTACAAGGGATTGAAGGTACTTGATCTGCGAGAAGTATCAGTCGAGTCAATTCAGAATATTGAGTCCGTCGACGAGGTGAGCCTTGTCCTGCTCTCACCTGAAAATGCTCACGCGTGGTCCAGCGTAACCGCCACGAATGTAGGGAGTACGTATACCGCGCCGAAGGAATACAGAGTTTACACTGGTCAACCAGAGTTGCTGCCTGAAATGCTCGAGTTTCTGGCTGAACCACTTCGCCTTATCGTATCCGGGCAACTTTTTCTGACCGGCTTTGACCCGCAACAGATATTGGCATCATTCAAAGAACTGATCGTTATTGGAGGAGTGTACGTCAGTTCGGCTGAAGCAAAGTCTGCCGTCGAATCGATCGCTAATATCATCGGCGGTGGAATCTCAATTGTGCCTCAGGAGCACATTCGCTGGCTTGGCGAATCGATTTTGGGGCCGGAGATTCAAAAGGCGCCACTCGTGGCGATCGGTAAGCTCGCTGTCGCGACGGGGCTACGGGAGATCCCGCAGTGCCTGGCGCTCTTCAGATGAGGGAAGCATCATGGAAACTATTATCAGAGATGTTCCGATCCTTGACTTACGAAAGGTGTCAATCGACGCGATCTCGAGGATCAAATCGGTAGAAAACGTAAAGACTATCGTCTTGAGCCCTGATAACGTGGAAGCGTTCATGAAAGTGCCCAGGGTTGAAGTGCGTTCACATCTTATCGTCCACCCCGATGAGTCGCTCTTTATCGGCCAGATCGAGTTTAACGACAGCTTTCTCTCTCAAATCCCGGAAAATACGAAAGTCGTGATCCTGGGCCATTTGCTTATCGACGGCTTCTCAACAAGTCTGTTCAACGAGCGTGTTCAGAGCCTCAAACAGTACGGGCAAATTTTCTATTCGGACAAAAGGAGTGTAGGCGCGCTACTCGCACGTTTGGAACGACTGCAAGGCCAACTCTTAACAATGAAACCCAACGCGGTTCGATGGATCGGCGCGGTATCCCTGACGGCCAGTAGACTGGCTGGTCTTGCCGGTCAACCAGTGATCAGCATCGGCCCGATAAACATTGATCCCAGCCTCACTCCGGAAGATATAAAGAGCGGCATTAGTTCGATGGTGCACATTGGAGACATCTCGGGGCCGGAAGAAAGTATTTGCGCGCTGCTTTCTGTTTGTGATCGGCATCTGGGAACGTACACCATCAAAGCAGAAGTGGCTCAGCGCGCAGCGGTAGCCTGATCTGTGGCTATAACACACAGGCATGACAACGATTGCTGCATTTTTCTCGGAATCTCGGGAACTTGCGCGGAATGTTCCTGCCTATATCAGCATTCTTCGCATTGTTTCTGCCGGCAGCCGCACGCTGTTTGCCGCGTGCCTCCTGGTTAATGTCCTGCTCGCGCAACTCCCCGCAGTCTTAGCTTACACAAATCAGAACGTTATCGATTCGCTCCTGTCTCAAGGTCGCGCTCCCCATTCAATTGGACCGCTGAAAGCGCCGCTCTTCCTTGGCTGTGTTTATCTTGGCTTTTTGGTGACCCAGTACATTGGTCAAATCGTACTGGTCCACCTTAGCGAAATGCTGACGGAGAGCGGTTCAAAAATTATCCACACCGAGATTATTAAGTCGGCTATTCGGTTGGAAGGACTCTATTACTTTGAGGACCCTGCGTTTCATAACCGGAGGTCACTGCTGGAACGGGATGCGTTGTACATCCCGATGAACATCCTGCGCTTCGCCATCGATATTTCCAGTATAACTGTCACCATCCTCGGAATGGTGCTGCTTCTCTTCATGCTTCATCCACTCATACCGCTTCTAATCATTCTTTCAGGGATACCGGATGTGCTGGCCCAGAAGAAAGCCCATCGACTCATTTATGAAGGAATAAAGGAAACAGCACACGAGGAGCGAAGAAAAGAATATTTTCGCAACGTACTGCTCGAGGAAGAGCATGCAAAGGAAGTCAGGCTCTATAACCTCGCCGGCTTTTTCATAAAGAAATTCAACGACTCGTTCAGGAATGTTCTCGACATCGTTGTGCCCATCAGAAGGCGGCAGATTAGGAACTCGATTCTCAGTCGCCTGTTGCTTTCTCTGGCCACGATCCTTCCTTATCTGTGGACCATCGGGAAGGCAACTCGAGGTGAGATAACGCCGGGGCAGTTGGTCGTGTTTATGACCGCCATCGTGGTAATCCAGCAACAGATGGCAAGGACCGCACAGACAATCGCAGGACATCAGGACGTTATCTACGTGATGAGGGAACTAGCCGCCTGGCTGCGGATGAAACCGGATCTGACGCCGGCGCCGGTAGAAGCCCAGGTAAGGAGAAAGCCCGAGCTGTCGCCGCAAGTCAGGGTTTCGAATCTATGGTTTAGATACCCCGGGTCCGAGCGAGATGTGTTGAAGGGACTGGACCTCGAGATACCGAAAGGGAAGTCGCTGGCGATTGTCGGGAAGAATGGATCGGGAAAGACAACCCTGGTGAAGCTGTTGTGCAGGTTATATGACCCGGCACAGGGGACGATCTATTACGACGGCGCCGACATTCGATTGATGAATCTCGACGACTTGCGAAACTCGATCGCGATCATCTTCCAGGATTTCATTCGTTATCAATTCACGATCAAAGAAAACATCGCGTTGCGAAACGGACAGGCGCTCAATGGAGTGTCTGAAGCTGCCGCGATGGCCGGTGCGTCAGAGTTTATCGAACCATTGCCGCAGGCGTATGACACGCTGTTGGGTAACCAGTTTTCAGGCGGGCGCGAATTATCCGGAGGGCAATGGCAACGAGTGGCTCTCGCGCGAGCTTTCTATCGCAACGCTGGTCTGCTGATCCTGGATGAACCGACTGCCTCACTGGATATCGCCACTGAGGCGCGGATTTATGCTCAGTTCAAAAAGATGACTGAAGGCAAAACGTCGCTGCTCATATCCCATCGACTCTCAACGGTCCGAATCGCCGATCACATTGCCGTGATCGACGACGGCAAGGTAATCGAGCTCGGAGATCACGAAAGCCTGATGGGCCTGGGTGGAATTTACAACGAGATGTTTGTCATGCAGGCAGAGCGCTTTCGGGCTGGTGCTGTGGTTTGACGAAAGAAGCCTATTACCAGGTTAAAAAAACAATGCCTCGTCAATTGCTGACCAAACTCAAAGTGGTCGTTCGTGTCTGGAGTTTTTTTTATAAATACCAGAAGTATGGACTGCTGTGGGGCGTAGCGCTTGTTGCTATCGGTTTGTATCCTGCAATCGCCGCGTGGCTCTCCAAAAAGGTTATCGATTCGATCTTCCAACCGCCTCCAGGGCATCTCGTAAGCTGGCTTCCGGATGCTTTTTTCTTCGGCATTACTTACGGCGTCCTCACACTTATTCACGGAATCATCAGCACTTCTTCCTCGATTGAGCTGGTCACGCTCAAAGACAAGAACACTCGCATTACCGATCAACTGCTGATGGAAAAAGCGGCGAGCACGATCGACGTCGCGGCGTATGCGCTGGCGCAGACCAGAGATCAGATCCGTTTAGCCTCAATGGGCAGCCGTGCGCTGCCGGCTTGTTTCACCGGGAGTATCGAGCTTCTTCAGAACTTCGTGGGCGTGATCAGTTTGTCGATCATTCTCATTCGTTATCATCCACTCGTCGCCGCGATTGTCTTCATTCCCGCGATACCGCTGTTATTCAGTCAAATAAAAATTCGCGCTAACACCTTTGCAGCGCTGGCATACAAGAGCCCGCTGTATCGTCAAATGCGTTACCTGCTGGAGTTGATGCTCGGCAACGCCACCGCCAAGGAGATCAGGATCTATCGCACCGGCAGCTTCTTCCTCGATAAATACACGAAGGCGGCAGACGAGGTTATCAAAACCTCACGTGAGCTACGCTGGAAAGCTACGACAAGTGGCATAGCCCTCGGCTCGCTGGCTGCTGCCGGAATCGGCGGGGCTTACATTTACATCATCTATCTGGCGACCACGAACACGATCGGCATTGGCGACGTGGTGATGTATGGCACCTCAGTGTTCTACGCCGGCGGGTCGATCCGATCCCTGGTCCAAAACGCATCGATGTTGTCGACCCAGGTTCTTTCGGTAGAGAAGTTCTTTTCGTATGTGGATCAACAGCCTGCGGAAACTGCGACGAATAAAGAAAGCGCTGACGCCACCGGAGTTGAGGAGTGGGCGATCGACGAGGTCAGTTATTCATATCCGGAACGAAAAGAGAAAGCACTTGAGAACATAAGCTTCCAGATCAGGTCGAAAGAGAAGGTTGCTATTGTCGGTCTTAACGGCGCCGGCAAGACTACTCTGATGAAACTGATGCTGCGTTTGCTTGAACCCGATAATGGAGCTATTCGCTTTCGTGGCATGAACCTCAAAGCTTGGGATGCGACCACGCTAAGAAAAATCTTTGGCGTTGTATTCCAGGATTTTTCGAAGTTCAAACTCACGCTCTATGAGAATATTGCCCTTGCTCTAAACGGCGGGTCTGCTTCTAATCATCGTGATGCTGTCCTCAGCGCTGCCCGGGTAGCGGGGGTCGACGAGATTGCGAGCCGTGTTCCGCAAGGATACGAAACGCAACTCGGAAAAGAGTTCCTGAATGGCACCGATTTGTCGGGCGGACAGTGGCAACGCATTGCACTGGCAAGAGGGTTTGTCAGGGATGCAGAAGTGATCTTTCTCGACGAACCTACCGCTTCTCTGGATGCGACCACAGAGAAGGTGCTGATCGACCAGCTAATGGTCCTCGCGCAGAACAAGACAGCGCTCATAATATCTCACCGCTTATTTGTGACGCCGATGGTCGATCGGATACTCGTACTAGAGCACGGACGCCTGGTCGAAGAGGGAACTCACCAACAACTCATGAAACAAGACGGCGTCTATGCAGAGATGTTCAAAACTCAGGTGGGAATGTACTGGCCCACGGCCCAGTAGAGGTAACTTATGAATCGAATCTTCGAAACGGCATTACAAGACTTGCGCTATGCCGGACGCATTCTGCGAAAGCACCCTGGATTTTCGCTCGCTATCATACTTACCGCGGCGCTCGGCATCGGCGCCAATGTGACGATCTTCAGTTTCCTCGATGCCGTAATCCTGGAGCCGCTTCCTTACAAAGATCCCGATCGGCTCGTGCGACTTTCGGAAAGTAATCTCGGGCAGAATCAGAATGAATCTCCTGTCTCCGTTCCAAACTTCCAGGACTGGCAACGCCAGCAGTCTTCGTTTGAGGAAGTGTCGGCGCTGGAGTTCGCGACGTTCAATCTCACCGGGAGAGGTGAGCCACAGCGAGTCGCGGCTGCACGCATCAGCGCTAACCTGGTGCCCATGTTGGGAGTCAGCCCTACGCTCGGGCGGACTTTTGTACCGGAAGAAGAGAAGCCCGGGAAAAATAAGGTGGTGTTGTTGAGCGATGCTCTCTGGCAGAAGCAATTCGGCGGCGATCGATCGATAGTCAATCAAACGATCCAACTGAATGGTGACAGTTATACGGTAGTCGGCGTTATGCCTCCGGGATTCCAATTCACTGTGGCGCGAGAGCTGTGGGTGCCGTTCGTCATCGATCCACAGAAAGAACCCTGGCGCGCCGATCGTACCAATCGCAACCTGTCTGTGTTTGGACGACTCAAATCCGGCGTTACTGTTGGTCAGGCAAACTCAGACATGGAGATTCTTGCTCAGCGACTCGAGCAACAGTTTCCGAAATCGAACACCGGCTGGCGCGTGCGCTTGAATACGTTTTACGAGTGGATAGTCCCGAAAGAAGTGCGCAAGTCGATTGTGGCTTTGTTTGTCGCAGTCAGCTTGTTGTTGTTGATTGCGTGCGTAAACGTGGCGAATCTGCTTCTCGCCAACGCCACGACACGCCAGCAGGAGATGGCTATGCGGGCTGCGTTGGGCGCATCGCCGGCGCGCCTGGTGCGACAACTGATGATCGAGAGCCTGTTGCTGGCAGGCTTGGGTGGCATTCTGGGGCTGGGATTAGCTTTTTGGGCGACGAGACTGATTGCCTCGGCCAAGGGGCTAAATATTACGCGCTTGAGCGAGGCAGGCATAGACGGTTCTGTTGTTGGTTTTACCTTACTCGTCACCATGCTCACCGGTTTGATCTTCGGGCTGGCGCCGGCGTGGTGGGCCTCGCGGGTGAATCTCACCGACAAACTCAAAGAAGGCAGTAGAAGCGATGGTGGCCGGGTGCCGCATCGTTTGCGCAGCGCGTTGGTGGTGGCTGAAGTCACAATGGCCGTGGCGGTGCTGGTTGGCGCAGGATTGTTGGTGAGTATGTTGTCGCGTTTGCGAGCAGTGCCGTTAGGACTTACGCCGGACAATGTTTTTACGATGCAGATTAGTTTGCCTGGATCGAAGTATGGCCAGAAGCAACGTATCGATTTCTTCGATCAACTGCTGGAGCGGTTTCGCGCTGTTCCCGGCGTTGTTGACGCCGCGGCGGCAGAGCAACCTCCGACTACCATTAGTACCTGGAACACGGAAATCGTGCTCGAAGGAGTTGATGCTGCCACGAATACGACTCGCTCGTCGGCCGAAGCACACGCGGTCACGCCGCGTTACTTCCAAACGATGGGCATTCCGTTGTTACAGGGCCAGGACTTTGCGACTCCCTATCGAACTGACCAGCCGCTTGAATTGATCGTTAGCGAAACCTTCGCGCACCGTTATTGGCCGAATGAAAGCGCAGTCGGCAAGCGTTTTCGTGCTGGGCCAAACAATCCGTTTGGCACGATTGTCGGGGTCGTTGGAGATGTGCGTACGCTCAACTCGCAGCAAAGCCCGTCGCCTGCTTTCTACTTCCCGTACGGTTACATTGGCATGCCGGGATTGGTTGTCATGGTGCGTACGTCCGCTCAGCCTGAAAACTTCGCGACGCCGCTTCGCGCTGAAGTACGCCAGATGGACGGCGAGCAGCCTGTTTACAACATGCGTACGATGAATGAGATCATCGCGACCGCTACTGCGCAGCAACGTTTCCAGGCGGTCTTGTCGAGTCTCTTCGCCGTCGTCGCCCTGCTGCTGGTCGCGATCGGGATCTATAGCGTAGTGGCTTACATGGTGAAGCAACGCCGGCGCGAGATTGGCGTTCGGATGGCTGTGGGAGCGAGTACACGCAACATACTAAGGATGGTCATCCTTCAAGGCATGCGCAATGTATTGATTGGTCTTGTGCTCGGACTGGCTCTCTCTTTCGTGCTGACCCGATGGATTGGAAGTTCGATTTTTGGTTTGACGACAACTTCAACGGACGTTCGCATCTATGTGATGGTGGGATTACTGCTCACCGGCGTTGCTCTCGTTGCGTGCTATCTTCCTGCCTGGCGCGCGACAAAGATCGATCCGTCGCGGGCGTTGCGAAGTGAATAGCGTTCACTCCTCTTACTAATGTGTTCGCAATCGTGATGCGTGGAGGTCTACGAATTCATTTTCCGGGCAGCAAATTCCGCTAACAAACAGCAAAATAGGCCAACTAAAGTGAGTTGACATCCAAGTTATTCGGCATACGGTTTAGGGGCTTAATAATCCTAAATCTCCCCCGGCATTTTCGGGTCAACGCTTCGCACTGATTGCGCCAGCGATCGGGCGCTAACCAGTTCGTTCTCGTTTATTTCACGCTTTACCGCTTCTTCGAGCGAATCATTTCTAAGGTTCACCAACCCAATCCTTGGCTCGACTAGTCTGTGCCAAGCATTCTCAAAGAGAGATCCCCAATGGCTAACATTTCGAAAAGAAACAGGAGGCGCGAGAGGGAGATCAAGAATGCCGCGAAGAACAGGCGCGAGATAATCGCAGCGCGCTTGAGTCGTCGTGACATGATAAAGGCTGGTCTCCTAACTAGCGCCGGTTACCTGATCCACAAAAATGGTTTGAGCGCACGCGCTCAGTTCAGCGGAAGCGACTGCGATCGTAGATGGTGGGATGGATCTGGCGGGAATGGCACGCCCGTAAGCCCGCCAACGACCCCGTTTGTCGAGCCACTGCCCATTCCGCCAATCGCTCAAACAGTCCCAGCGCTTAGCCCCGCGCCAACGGTGGCGCCAAACACTGCCGCCGGCGAGGCGCGAACACGCAACCATCAGGCCTTGACCACTCTTGCGCCGGTCAAGTTTTATGAGGTGCATCAGAGGGAGCAGTTGATCAGTATGCATCCGGAGCTGCCGTTACAGAGACTTTGGACCTTTAACGGCACGGCGCCGGGACAGACCTATGTGGCGCGCTACGGTGAGCCAATTCTGGTTCGTAACTTCAACGATTTGCCTAACGACAATGGAGGCTTTGGTCTGCAATCCGTTTCAACTCACCTCCACAACGGCCACACTCCGTCTGAATCAGATGGTTTCCCGTGCGACTTCTTTGGGCAGACCAAGTGGTACGACCAGCATTATCCGAACGTCCTCGCCGGATTCGCCTCGAGTCATCCGCCGCTGGGGGACATCAACGAGTCGATGAGCACGCTCTGGTATCACGATCACCGCGTAGACTTCACGGCACAGAACGTCTACAAGGGCCTGGCCGGTTTTTACTTGCTCTTTAATCAGTTTGACACCGGCGACGAAACCACGGGCTTTCGCCTTCCAAGCTTCCCCAACTTCGACATTCCGATGATGTTCAGCGACAAGAACTTCGATCCAGACGATGGCTTGCTGGCCTTCGACCTGGCCAACCGTGACGGCATTCTGGGAGACAAGTTTCTTGTTAACGGAAAGATACAACCTTTCTTTGAGGTCAAGCGGCGACGCTATCGTTTCCGTTGGCTTAACGCCGGACCGTCCCGCTTCTACCGGATGTATCTTACGAAGTCGAATCTAACGAACCACCCGTTTTGGGTGATTTCGAACGACGGCAATCTGTTGCTCCACCCGGTGCAAACAACCACCGGCCTCATGATGGGAGTTGCCGAGCGCATGGATGTGATCGTGGACTTCTCGTCATTCGCCGCGGGAAGCATTATTCACATCGAAAACCGTCTCGAACAATGCGATGGAGCAGGACCAACCAACAATATTCTGGCTGCAGGTCAGGGCAACAAGATGCTCCAGTTCCGCGTGGTTTCGGATCCCGTGACAGACAACAGCGTCGATCCTGCTACGAACCCCACCTTCTACCAGGTGCCAACGAGGGTTACAGAACGGATCAGGCGCTGCTTCAAGTTCGATCGTCGGAATGGTCAATGGGTGATCAATGACAAACTCTTTGACTGTAACGATGTTCGCTTCAGGGTCAAACGTAATACTGCGGAGATCTGGGAACTTGACGGTGGATTCGATTGGTCGCATCCGGTCCACGTTCACTTCGAGGAACACCAGGTTCTAAAACGCAATGGCCAAACACCGACTTTGATCGAAAGAGGCCGCAAAGACGTCATACGACTTGGTGAAAACGACGACGTGGAGATCTATTTCCGCTTCCGCGACTTTGTGGGGCGCTACCCGATGCATTGCCACAACACGATTCACGAGGACCACGCGATGATGCTCAGGTTTGATATCGACGACGTGGGCAACAACAACGAAAACGACTGTGGCTTCCGCCGCTAAGAATTGAAAGGAGAGAAAGACAATGCCAGACGTCAACAGAAGAAAGCTGCTGGCTACGGCGGTAGCGCCTCTCGCCGCTGGGATGGTGGGGCGAGCAGCCAGTTCGGATGATAAGTTCAAGGTCGCAGAATCTTCACGCGCTAAACTCCAGAAGCGTTATTTCCCAAACTTCGAGCTGACGACACACGAAGGCAAGAAGGTCCGCTTTTATGAAGATCTGATCAAAGACAAGATCGTCGTGATCAACTTCATGTACGTGAAATGTGAAGGGGTCTGCATGCCCGTGACTATGAATTTAAAGAGGGTTCAAAACCTGCTGGGGCGCCGAATCGGACGTGATATCTTCATGTATTCGATTACGCTAAAACCTGAGGAGGACACGCCCACCGCATTAAAACGTTATGTGCATGCGCACAAAATCCAGCCGGGTTGGACATTTCTGACGGGCAAGCCTGAGGAGATCAACACCCTTCGGCGGAGCCTTGGCTTCAAGGATGCAAAAGCCAAGCTTGACAAAGACTTGACCAACCACACAGGAATGGTTAAGTACGGCAATGAAGCCCGGCAGTGGTGGGCGATGTTTCCAGGGGAGGCGAATGCTCCTTGGATTGTCGAGTGCATTCTATGGATGGAAGGTCCTAATGCGGAAACAATTCCTGAAGCCGGTCAAAGCCAACCCAAGGGGAATGACTCGGGACACAATCATTCGAAGGTACGTAACAAAGGGTAAAAAGGCTGAAACTCGGAGGGGGGTACAGAAATGAATGCGAAACATCGTGCAGGTTGTCGATTGTTCGAGATTCTGTCCCCCCTGGTGTTTGCGATACTCATCTGGAGCCTCGGTCTAACGCAGACACAGTCAAACCTTACCAGGAATTCGCCAGTCGAAGCGAATCAAACAACCGATTTCGCGGTTGGCAGAAGCCCCGATGCGATCCTCTTTGACGGAACGAACATTTGGGTTGCAAATCAACTTGGCGATAACTTGATGAAACTTAACGCGAGCGACGGGTCAAACCTCGGTACCTTCCCGACAGGAACCAGACCCGTCGCTCTCGCTTATGATGGAGAGAACATCTGGGTCGCCAACAAATTCAGTAACAACGTAATGAAGCTGCGCGCGAGCGATGGAATTCCCGTAGACACCATCAAAGTTGGGCGTGGCCCAGAGGCATTGCTGTTTGACGGCAGTAGCATCTGGGTAGCAAATGGTGGAGACAACTCGGTGACGAAACTGCGTCAGAGCGACGGAGCGACGTGCACCTTTATCGTGGGAACGCGGCCGGTCGCGCTCGCTTTTGATGGCAAAAACGTATGGGTGGCCAACAACGATAGTAGCAGCGTCACCAAACTGCGCGCCGACGACGGAACGAATCTGGGAACATTTAGTGCAGGAAGAGGACCAATGGGAGTTGCGTTCGATGGCATCAACGTGTGGGTGACGAATTTCTACAGCAAGAACGTGACACGATTGAATACCGATGGCTCGTTGAAAGACAGAATCGCAGTTGAAGATGGGCCAGCGGGTATCGCCTTTGTTGGCGGTTTCATCCTGGTAGTGAACTATGGCAGCCGATCCGTGTCACAGATAGAACCGGAGAGCGGCAGAGTAGTTAGGACCTTTGCGGTAGGCAGAGGTCCTCTGGATCTTGCCTTTGATGGCACTAACATCTGGGTCGCTAACGGTGGAAGCAATTCAGTATCAAAAATAAAAAGCACTTCTCAAACTCCCACTCCTTAAAAAAGTACCTGCCAACAGGTGAACGTGTTGTAATGTGGGTTCGGTCATAAAGTGAAATTGGCCTATTACTGGAATCAATAACTTATGAGGACGATTCGGTCATTAAATGAAATTCTTGTCGGGCATAACGTGAGAATTTCCTACAGATTTCGGTCATAACTTGAAATTTTCTCACCGCGTTTCTGATGAGACCCTGGGTCGCATTAGTCGTGGTTCTTTTTTTTCCTACTCAACCTCAACCGAGTATCCCTGGGTCAGCGTCATCACGTACTTCTCCCAACGGATCTTGAACGAATCCATATCAGTCTCCCCAAGGATCTTCTTCAGGCTCTTGAATCCGGACGGGTCTTCACTTTGTTTACTTACAAACTCCTTATAGAACTTTTGCAGCAGTCCCTTTTCCTGAAGGTAGTAACAAAGGTAACGGGCCTGTGCGTAATTTTCACCACGATCGTCGTTGTAGAAAGTTTGGACATTCATTGACATCAATGTTTCGAACGAAATTGTTCGCTTTTCGCGAATGGCTCGCTGTAAACCCGGTAGCCGCCAGTTTGTGTATCCGTAAATGTGTCCATTCTTCGTACCACACTGCTCGAAAAGCGATCCCATGCCTTCGTTAAACCAGGGCGGACAAGCGGGAAAATTTGCCTCCATTAGCGGATGAACAAGTTCGTGGACCAGGGTGCCACCGCCTGTACTAATGTTCATGATCAGTGCTTTGTGAGTTCTCGAGTAATAGCCATATGGAGTGCTGGGGTTATCTCCAAAGATGAGCCGCGCGTTCTTTCGATATGACGCGTCGTCTTTGAATAACCACACTTCAAGAATCTCGTTCGGGTCTTTTGGGAAGAAGTCTTTCTTCAAATGTTCGACCGCCCATTTAACAGTGTCAGTCGCGTGTTGCCTCAGAACCTCTGCTGATTCGTCACCAACAACAACAAAGGGTGGCTCAATAACGATCGAGAAGTCGTCGCCGCCGAGTTTGGACTTGATGCGCCCTTTGAGGTCCGTTACATGTTGCGTGAAATCAGCGTCGGAAAAACTACGTGGAGAAGAAGGGGACGCGACTGCTGTAGCGGCTGAGACAGGAGGCGTGACAACCAGTGTCGAGCTTGTTTTGTTAATAGTCGCGTTTTGCGCAGTGCCTGAGTTACACGCGAGCGCGCAAGAAAGCGTTGCCGTTGCAACCACCAATGGTAGAGACACGTGTAGTTTCATTGGAAGGACCGTGTGATTAGAAACCAAGGTGTACTTAAAGTTCCCTACTAGGGACGCCTGGGGTCCCGATAACAAATGCAGCTCGAGTACTTACTTGGCGACATTTTGTGGGTTCGGTCATAAGTGAAAACGCCTCCTACGTGAAATCAACAACTTACAAGCGCGTTAGTCGGGAAAACAGTTTTTTCGCCATCTTCGACAAGCTTGTGCAGGAAGGCGGCAGTAACAAGGGGCGGCGCGAAAGCGCAATCATCTTGAGGATCGAACCGCCCGTAGGCGAGCCTGTTGTTAAGTACTTGATGACTTGAAGAACCGCATTGAAATTCAGGGACGGTGAGGGATCTAAGGATCATCCCGCCTCTTCAAGCGTGGCATGCTTTCCGATGCTGGATCGGGATTCCGCTTCTTCAAGCGGGGTACGCCATCCGATGATGGTTCAGAGATCTGCCTGGTTGGTTCATCGGAGATAATCTTCACCCTTGAGGAAACCGTAATCTTTGATTGGGAAGTTGTCGTTGAGGGCGTCGCGGAATTTTGCGGTATATCAGAGGCCACTTCCATATTCGATGCAACTTTAAATTTTGGTTTGGAATCTGTTGCTGCTTTTGGCTCAGATTGTTCGTAAGGAGTTACCTTCAAAAGTTCATTGGAACTTGAGGCCGGCGCTGGCGCTGGCTGCTCTTCTGTTTTCTCTTGCCTGGCTATCGTAGTCTCGACGCTCTGATCGTAGGGACCATAATCGAGATAACTTTGGTTGGCCCAACCCTGGATTTTGCCGTCGTCGGATGACACTCTGACCCATAAAGAATTTCCCTCGTTGACTGGTTCCCCGGTGACTGCAATGCGCCAACCCTGCTCAAATGCAGCCACTATCGGGGATTGCACGCCGGGAGCGGAGCGGATGTTTAGCTTTACCGCTTTCACCCGTCGCATAGTCCAGACTTCCTGATTAGGCTGGCGCCTTGTAATCGGCGTCGAGCCGAGCCACACAACCGCTCCGATCACTATCGCTATACCAATAAGAACAACTATTCCAAAGGAACCAGATTCGCCAGAATCGCTCGATGATTGCGATGAGCGACCGTTTCTCTTTCGATTCTTGTACCTGTACTTTTTGTCTGAGTAATCATGCCACCCTGCGTCACGCGCTTTAGATTCCGCGCTTTGAGGAAAGAACGGTTTAGCCGCATCCTCGAACTCGTGAAAAACGTGTCCCCAAAAACCTGAACTCTTAGAGGCTTCAGCACCTTCTTTATATGCTTTTTTTGAACGCTCCCCTTTGGTATCAGACATGGGCAGCTCCTTGAGGAATACTGTTGAAGATAAGAGGCACCTCTTTATACTGTACGGCCCCAGATTTAACAACCAGGGTGAGGCCCCGAGCTGGAAATCAGTTTACTGACTGTAATAGTTAGAGCAATTGGCGTAGTGCTTCGTCATCATCACCCGCGAGCTTTGCCCGGACGAGTCGCTCCATCAGGTTCATTTCTTCCGAGTCTTTACAATTCGGGAATTGGTTTACCCACAATGTTCCATCGTGGCGCAACACTCCAAACTCAATGATTTCCGGATGGGCTGAGTAACCGGAATAAATTGGTCGAGAAAAGCAGTAGGTTTTAGCATGTCTTCGACAATAGCGCTCCATCTTCGTGTATTCCTTACCTTCCTTGGACCAGCCCCTGTTGATTTCTTTGGTCTGTGGGAAGAGATTGAGATGGAGCGCTCCGCCGATCGCATGGCCAATGAAGTGTCCCTTATCGTAAATGGCTGTCAATTTGGAAGGCTCTGCCGAATGAGTTCTGATAAACCCTGCCGGACCTAGTGGATGTTTACGCATCAAATGATCAGTGCGCTTCTTCTTCTGAGGTTGTGAGCGCCCGTGAACCGCAACGATCCTATCCTCAATGACGAGGTTCGGGGCAAGCTTGCCCTGTTTCACCAGTTCGGTTGAGAAGTCGTACAAATACTCAAATCCTTCGCAGGCAATGCGCATGATGTTTGCTGAATGAGGACTGCGCTCCTTGTAAAGATCTGCCCACACATAGGGGAGTTCAGCGCTGAGATGAGATATTACGAATTCGAGATCACGCGAAGGGAGCTCGGAGAGAATGCGGTCATAATCTACCGATGACTTGAAGTTTGACTGGTTCGTATTGGATTGCATAACAGCAAATGCTCGATTGTCTGAAAGCATTAACCTGCCGAGCGGTGCGCGTCGTATTATACGTATGAAGTAGTCTTCTTGCCGGATCCTGTAAAACTTCGGCGCGCGGTAACCGTCAACTCTCGTTTTGGGATAGTCGTCCACCGTCACCGCTCTTTCGCTTTCTCCTCTTTCGGCGTCGTTAGCAGCAGCCGCGCCTGTGGAATCGGTCATAAAGTGAATTGGCCTATTATGGAGTCAATAACTTACGCGGACGATTCCGGCCTTAAATGAAATTCTTGTCCGGCATAACGTGATTTCCTCAATGTGAACTGGCCGCGATGCCCACCGTCCAGGTGTAAGTGTCCCGACGCGGAATTATCGCCTAATGTTGGACCGAGATTGGACCAGTTGATAGCGCTATAAGCTGGCCATGAAGCCGGCAGGACCTGACTTTTACAGTTCGGGCAGCAGTAGACGTACTGGCGTTTGTACTTGCCCCATTTGGGTAGCGGCCATGCTTTGGTTGGTTTCTTCCAGGTTTGAACGGCGTAGACATGGCGGCCGTTGCAGCGATGGCTGGTGCAATATTGTGGGTTCGGTCATAAAGTGAAATCGGCCTACTAGTGGAATCAACAACTTACACGGACGATTCGGTTTATTAAATGAAATTCTTGTCGGACATAAAGTGAAAATTTCCCACAATGTTCGGTCATAACTTGAAATTTTCTCAAAGTAAACTTGCTTCATGAATAATTACTTACTGACTTTTCATTGACTTAATGATGTTTCACACTAAACTCTCGCGCATGATTTTAGAAGTTCAACATGATATGAAGCGTATAACGACTCTTTATGGACTCTAACTTCTTCAAGGTAGCGGGAGCGGTTGCAGGGATTGGTGGAATTGCGGTCGCTACCGTCGTTTTAATTTTCAGAGAAGTCATACGCAAAGAGATATTTCCGCAACTGACTAAACACCAAGCCTATAATTTATTGAACCGCATAATTGTGCTGACCTTCGTCATTGGCACCTTGGGTATTGGAGCATACATTGTTACCGCCAAGTGGAATGGAGTGGCTGAGAGCAACCAGAACAGTGCGACGACGCCAGTAAAAGCGGACTTGTCGGGCACTGTCCTTGATCAGAATGACAGACCCGTTCAGGGCGCAAGAATTACGCTTGATGATATTCCGGGAATGCAGGCAGTCGAGACCTCAAGTGCCGGCGTCTTCAATCTACGCGACATCCCCAAGCACTATGGTGAAGGCGTGCGCATACGCGTTTCGATGGAAGGCTACGAGCCCAATCCTTACACGGAAGATGTAGTGCTCGGCAAAGCACCGCCTATAATCAAACTCAACCAGAAAAAATAGGACATGAAATTACCTCTCCTGCTCCTTACGCTTCTCATCCTCAGCCTCGCCACAACTGCGTTCGCACAAGCAGCGAAGATTGAAGGCTACGTTTCAACCGACAGCGGCGCCCGAGTCGCGGCTATCCGAATCATCGTCACACCTGGCGGACAAATAGGAACAACTGATAGCAAAGGCCATTTCACGATTAGCCTGTCTGACAGTGTTCAGCCCGGACAGGCCGCGCGAATTCGAGTTGACCGCACGGGCTGGACCATCTTCACTCCGATGTTCGGTAAGTGCGAGACACAAAGTGCGGCGCGCAATTACGAACCACTGGCCGTGGTAATCGTACCTAAAGGCTCACCGCTCGCTTTGTCGCCAAACAGGCTGAGCACAGTGATCGCTAGATGGTCGGCAGAACGGGTCAAACTACGTAGGGAAGTGGGTCAACTCAAGCAAAAGCTCGATGAATATGCTTTTCTTCAGGAGTATGCCAATGAGTATGGCTTCAGCCTGGAACAGTTCCGGGCCGCGGCTGATGAGTGGGCACAAATCAAAGACTCTGATGATAAAGAAGAACGTGCGCTCAAAGAATACTGGCAGAAGAATTACAGCAGAGCCGCGCAATTGGCGGAAGAATCCGCCCAGGCGGCTGATAAAGAACTGCGGCAAGCCAGACAGCGCACCTCAGCAGCCAGTCTGAAAGTCATTCGGCGTTACAAATTGGCCGGGAACGCGTTTTACGCGGACTATAAGTTCAACGAGGCGCTGGCGGATTATAGCGAGATCGAGCAACGCTTTGAGACAAGACAAATTTCTAAGGAGGATTTTACGAACGAATGGGCTGAAGTAAAACTATTAATTGGGAACACGAAGAATGAATTAGGAATTCGCGTCGAAGGTGCAGCAGGGCCACGTCTGCTGAGTGAAGCGTTGGCTGCTCTTCACCAAGCCGAGACTTTCTACACGCGTGCTCAGTTCCCGAATGAGTGGGCCATGACCCAGAACGATCTCGGCACTGTGTTGAGTGCTTTGGGCGAGCGCGCCGAAGGGAGCGAGGGGTTGCAGTATTTGAACGAGGCGGTGGTTGCCTATCGTGCCGCACTGGAAGTCAGAACTCGCGCGCAGTTGTCGCAGGATTGGGCCGCGACACAGAACAATCTCGGCACTGTGTTGAGTGCTTTGGGCGCGCGAGCAGAAGGGGAGGGGCTGCAGTATTTGAACGAGGCGGTGGTTGCCTATCGTGCGGCGCTGGAAGTGCACACTCGCG
>Ga0207710_10000567_pt1 | contig 22135 bp, 15 predicted proteins | sample KBSS24metaG_FD_184400 | JGI IMG/M metagenome (GOLD analysis project Ga0207710, IMG submission 184400) | Switchgrass rhizosphere microbial communities from Kellogg Biological Station, Michigan, USA - KBS S2-4 metaG (SPAdes) (version 2) | ecosystem: Host-associated > Plants > Roots > Rhizosphere...
AATTGCGCGCGGCAATCGCATTGGACGAGGCGGCGTTCGTTTGTGCGCTGATGTACTTGCTGGCCAGCTCGGTGGCGATGGCCTGAGTGGTCCTGGGATCGCGGTACCGGTAGCTGATGTTAAAGCCATTGGTTATGTCGTTCCGGCTCGTGTTGGGCATCACCCTGATGTCCGAACGCATCATGTCGATGACGCCTTCCATCGGCTCGCCGCGCATTCGTTCCGCCTTGTAGAGATCGTATTTCTGGACGAGTGGCTCGAGCGAGCTGCGGCTGGTGACCACCTGAGTGATGCTCGTCAACTGGCGCGTTAAGTTGTCGTCGTTATTAGTCAGCACCACCGAATTCGGCAGCGTCGATGGTTTGACAACAATCAGCGTGGTCGACTCGTAGACATCGGGCAGTTTGTAAACCACCCAGGCGACGGCGACGGTGATGGCTATGGTCGGAAGAATGATGAACCACTTGCGCCGCCGCAAAATCTTCAGGTATTCACCGGGTTTTCGTTGTCTGAAATCAACGCTCATAACGCACTCCTATTTTTCTTCTCTGTGCTACCTCTGTGCCCTCTGTGTCTCCGTGGTTTCTCTGCGGAAGTCACCACAGAGACACAGAGGACGCAGAGGTAGCACAGAGAAATCCATCACAATGTGGCTAACGCCTTCTTCGCTTCTTCCACATCCGCAAAAGGCGATTTCTCGGCGAGCTTGATCGCGGTCTGCAACTCACGACGCGACTCTTCCTTGTCACCCTTTTCTTTCAAAGCCATACCGAGGTGATAGTGATAACTCGCAGCCGGCGCACCATTCGTCAATCGAGCCTCGGCTTCGTTAAGAAATATGGCTTTACGCAACTGCTCGACGGCGGCGCTGTGAAGGTTCTTCTTGTAGTAGACCCAACCCAGCGTATCGACGAAACCCGACACATTCGGACTCTTCTGCACTGCTCCCTGGGCCAGACGTACTGCCTCGTCCAGGTTGCCCTTGCCCGTCGTCGCATAAAGCCAGGCGAGGTTGTTCGCAGCGATCACTGAGGTTGGATCCTTCTCCAAAGCCTTGCGGTAATTGTCAGCCGCAACGTCGTAGTTCTTACGCTGATCTTCCAGCATGCCGATCAGGACGTAAGGAGTGGCGTTTTCCGGTCGCAGGCTAATGATCTTCTGATACTGCGCGATGGCGCGATCCTGCTGGTTCGACTGGATGTAAAGCGCCGCGAGGGTCGAGTACGACGCGAGGTAATTTGGATCGAGCTCCAGCGACTTGTTCAATTCCGCTTCCATCATCTGGGAGTTCTGCTGGTACCCAAACACCTGCGCCTTCAGGTAGTGCAATGACGCGAGGTTGGGATACGCGCTGAGCGCCTGATCGATTCGGGCGTGGGCCTTGTCAAACTCTTTGTTCCTCGCGTAGAGCGTGATCAGGCCGTTGAGCGCGTCGTAGTTGGTAGAGTCAACGTTGAGCGCGGTTTCAAACGAGCTGAGCGCATCCTGCGGCTTATTCTCAGCGAGCGAGACGAGTGCGAGACTGTTGTAAACAACTGGATCTTTTGGAGCGATGTTTTTCGCTGTCTCATAATCCTGGCGGGCGGCCGGCAGATTCCTTAACTGAAGCTGCGCCGTACCGCGTGCCAGCAGAGCTTTCTCGCGAATTTCACCGAGCACCTGCGGCGAGTTGTCACGATCGGGAGCAGTCTTGTCGGCACGCGCCAGCAGGTCGGTAGCAAGTGGTATCGCTGCCTGGTAGTCGCTGGGTTTACCACCGCCGAGTGTCAGTTGCAATTGCATCAACTTCGCCGGCAGGTAGTCGGGATAGTTCTTCTCGAGTTCGGAGGCGAACGAACGCGCTTGATCAGAGAATCCGAGGTTGTAATTCGCCTGGGCCATGAAATACAGACCCATTCGTGAGTTCGGCTCCTGCCTGAGAACGTCTTTAAGATCCTCGATGGCGCTCTTGAAATCATCGGGCTGGCCACGCTGAGCTTTCATGCGCGCGCGCAGCAGGAGCGCCTGGCGATCGTGCTGGTCCTTTTTGAATGCCGCATCGAGTTGAGCGTTCGCACCCTGCGTGTCGCCTTTCGTCAGGAAAATCTCGGCGAGACGATAACGGCCCTGAAGATAATCCGGCGACTTGGAAAGAATGTCCTGGTAGATCTTGATGGCGTCATCATTACGCCCGACCGCGGAATAAAAATCGGCGAGCATGGCCTGGCCTTCAGGCTTGTCCGGCTGCAACGCAGCGAGAGCTTTGTATGCTTCTTCAGCCTTATCGAGCTGCCTGTTGACGTAGTAATAACTCGCGAGGACGAATCTCGCATTGCGATCGTTTGGTCCAACGTCCACGGCTTTGCGCAACTCCGCTTCGGCTTCAGCCTGCCGGTTCTGCTGCGTCAGAAACTTGCCGTACTCGCTGTGGACCAGCGAAGAATTTGCATTGACGGAAATGGCGCGTTTGTAAAGCGCCTCGGCTTTCTCCGGTTCTCTATTGGCAACGTGAAACTTGGCCAGACTCAGATACGACTCAACTCTGTTTGGATCCAACTGGACTGCTTTATTCAACTCCTCGAAAGCCTTGTCCTTCTGCTGCTGCGAGAAGAACACGCTGCCCATCAGGATGTGACCTTCGATGTTCTTCGGATCCTTTTCGAGAACTTCCTTGGCCAGTCGTTCCGCTTCCGCGATGATATCTGCGCGACTGCGGCTGGCGGCGAGATAGTAGTTGCCGAGCTTGAGTTTTGCGTCGAGATTTTCTTTATCGAGAGTTACAGTTTTTTGTAACTCATCGATCATTTCGGGAAAGCGCTCGAGTCCTTCAAACGCGCGCGCTAAACCCCAGTGGGCAGCGGCGAGTTTGTCGTCGATCTGTATGGCATTGCGAAACTCGAGCGTTGCTTCCTGAAACTTCTGGTCCTTCAGGTAAGCTTCGCCCTTCGCAACGTGTTCGGCTTTGGCTTTTTGGGGATTGCTGCAGCCGGCCAGGGAAACCGCGGCTGCCAAAAGAAGACACAAAACGCTTATATGAAAGGTATAACCTCGGCACTCACTTCTCATTAATTTGCTCCGTTTGCCGCCCCGCTAATTTGATCCAGGCAGCACCTACAAATAATGTTTCAGATCCCTCGAAGATTTCGGCGGGCAATGCCGTTATCTCTTCACAACCTGAGACAATTCTCAAAAAAGTTTAATTCATAGTGATTTCCTGAACTATAGATCCTTTATGCCGGGTATTCCGGTACGTTAGGGTACAAATTCAGGTAAAACACTCGAAGCAGTGGAAGCAAACTCGATGGCTGTTTTCTCAGCCGCTGCTTCCGAATTACCAACCGGTACGGTGACCCGGACCATCGCGCCATCTGACCGGCGCAGGCGAACACTGTCAAAAACAGTGTAGACCTTGCCCCAGTACTCGCTGGCGACATTCCGTCCACGTCCCTGGTACCAGTAAATCATCATGCTCCTATAATCACCGCTCTGGATTACATACTTGTTAGCAACGAATCCTGAGCCATCAGGCAGCGTCACCGTCGCTTTGCCTGGCTCACTCAAGGTCCAACCTGAACCGGGAAGACAGTTCAACGGACTGTGATAGGTGGCGCCTGTACGCTGACTCGCGTAGTAACCGACGTAAAGGTTGGCAACCTGACCATCAGATTTGCGGAAGTTACGCAGTAAGTAGTCGCTGGCCCGCAGTACTTTGAGTGTTTCGTCATCGAGTATTTGGTCGTTTCCGGTCTTTTGCCACGCGCCGATACTCTGGGGAAAATCCTGCAGCGGTTTGCGCTCAACATGAGCTTCGCCGAGATAGGACCACGCGTTGACAAGCACCCCTGCCACAAGGATCAGGACCAGCAATATCGCAAAACGCAACGAGGGTTTCATAGTTCCGAGCCCTCGGCCGAAATCACTGGACTGATGGAAACAGCAGTGTCAGGCTCAGGCGCTTTCCTTTCAGAATGCTCATTCCCAGCCTGGGCCGGTCGGAAACGATCAAGAATCATGCCAATGCCGAACAAGAGAACAAAAGCGGCGATGTATACGGCCCAACCGGAAAAAGTGTGGAAAAACCCGTCAGCGACTTCTGTCCCATAATAGTGCGCCAGCACGCCGGTACCACTCACTCTGAACGCATTGGTCAAAATGGCGATCGGGATCGCTGAAGCGATGATGATGGTCGCGCGCCAGAAACCGTAGCTCTTCAGCCAGCCAAAAGGTTTGCCTGAAGGAGGATCATCTGACGGTGTATGCGTGAAATAGGCAAAGACGACGGCCAGCGTGATTAGTGTCATGAGCGACCGGATGCCGCTGCATGCTTCGACGACCTCGAGTTTCTTCGTGTCAAACGAATTGAGGGGCTTGAGCTCGATGATGTTTCCCTGCCGCAAGACTGGAATTCCCAGTACGCTCATGGACCACACGGCGCAGCGCGAAGCAAATAACTGTAGTGGAAAAGCGATCTTGTTAAAGAGAATGGCTGGAATCGGCATCGCCAGAAACAGCAGCCCGAACGGAACTACCAGGAGTTTCAGGAGCGCCAGCCCCCAGAAATAGACCACCACGCCGGCCAGTAGCAGGATCAGCGAGAGCCGCTGCGTATAAAGCTCAGCGCCGGCGACGCCGACCCACAGTCCAAACAAGCCTACGAGGACAGCAGCAGCGCCCAGAAGTTCTGATGATTTGGCCTGCACATGGGCGAATTTGTCACGTTGCGCCCAAAGGATGTAGCCGATAATGAAGGGAATTAAGAGACCGTGGGAATAGTTTTCGTCGTTCCACCAGTCGTGGACGAGCTTCGCCAGAACAGTGGCGAAGGTAAAGATGATGGCGAAACTGAGAGCAAGGCTCTGCCACAGTTTCTTTGCGGCTGGGACACTCATTCCTATTCCTTGGTGGGTTTCGCTCGAAAAGGGCAAGTTTTCTTACGAAACCGCTAGGTGATCCAAAACTTTTCACCCGGGTTAATAAACGCCCAAAAGCTTAGCGCATATTGGCATTCGTGACAATCGTTCAGCCAAGTCTGTACAGCAGCAGTTGAATCTTGACCATTACGCCGAAGGCGTTCGCTGTTACGCCGAAGGCGTTCGCTAATTTGAGCCCAGGGTTCGAGCTTGCGAGAACCCTGGGTTTGTAACCTAACATGAATTAAACCCTGTAAGGGTTCGCCAATCGCCTAACCCTTTCAGGGTTAAGAACGTCTTTAATGTGACGGGCCCCAGGGTTCTCGCAAGCTCGAACCCTGGGCTCAAATTAGCGAACGCCTTCGGCGTAACAGCGAACGCTCTCGGCGTAACTTAGTCAAAAATTTCAAACTGCTGCACTACTGCCAAGGCTAAGAAACGACTAAAGGGCCACTCCTTCCAAGTGCGGACACAAAATGTTGAAGGGGTGGCTCCGGAGAACCACCCCCACGATCAATCGTCAGTATTTCTAAACTCTTACTGCACGACGATACTGACCGGATTGCTCCGCGCGGCGCCGACAATCACCGTCAACTGAACCGTCCCTGCGCTCGAGAGCTCGGGGGGCAATATCACGGTGATCTGGTCCAACCCGGACAACATGCCCTGCGGACCGGCATATTCAACCGGCAGCATGACTGTTGCGCCTCCGCTGGTGCGTGCTTCAACTTTGACCGACTCCGCAAGGTTCGGCAGCGTCTGACCGTTTGTCAGCAAGACATCGTTGCCGAGGTCCGTGTTGACGAGCGCACTGCTGACTCCGGTTGCGAAGAACGAAACACGCGTGCGGGCATCGAACCCGATGAACTGATCGGTCACGGTCGAGAAAGTACCGGACAGTACGTTGAGCCCGTTCAGTAAAACTCCCGCTCCGGAGTTGTCTTCATTCATAAAGATAGTTGGATTCAGCCCAAAGACGTTTGCCGTACTGAATGAGATGAACCCATTACGTGAAGTCACGATGATATCCGCCAGGCCGCCTGCTAAATCGCTGGGGACCTTGAAGGTGACGTTGCTCGGTGAGACAGAAAGCACCTGCGCCGCCTGTCCCTTGATCGTGACGCTGACGTTACCGAGCTCGAATGAATGGCTGTTGGTTGGCGCATTCGTTGTCAAATTCGTGAACGGAGTCGAGGACGAACCCAGGATCATTCCGACCCCGTCGGGCATTAACAGCTCGCCTGTCGGCGCCAGGGTATTTGGCTGACCGATTGCCAGGTCGACTCTCGCGTTGATTTGATTCGCGGCATCGAGACTGGCTTGCGAGATTGTTCCGGTCGACATGAGATCGTCACATAAGCTCAGGTAAGCATCGAGCTTATTGATGCGATTGGTTACGGCGGTGTTTTGTGACGGCAGTTTAGACAAGCTGGCGCTGGAGCGGGCCAGGAAGAGCGACGCAAAGAGATAATCTTCCAGGTGCGTCGCCGAAGTGAACATTGCTCGTTCAGCATTGAAGTCGACGTAAGCCTGCTGAATATCGTTGACCAGAGCATCGAAGTCATTGCCGGGAACTACCGCCTGGTCTCCAATTGATGATCCGCTGGCGCCACTGAGCGAGCTTTCCAGAGTCGTAGCGCTGGCTTTTCCCTTGCGAACAGATCTCAGCGCCTTGCTTATCTTGACTTGTATCGGGCTCGAAGTGACTGTAAGGCCCTGGCTGTCTTTGGCGACGGCCGTCACCTGGTAAATACCCGCAGCCATATTGCTCCACGACACACTGTAGGGAGAACTGGTGTCTGTCCCGATCACCGCTGCATTAGCCTGGAAAGTGACACTGACTATACTCCCGGATTTACTTGTCGCACTGGCGTTGATCGGAACAGTCGTATCGACACTGAACGTTGAATTGTTCGTCGGGCTCGTCACACTAACCGTGATTGGTGTCGGAGTCGGTGTGGGAGTCGGCGACGGTGTCGGAGTTGGCGTCGGTGTCGGTGTCGGTGTTGGGGTTGGTGTTGGCGTCGGTGTTGGCGTCGGTGTCGGTGTCGGCGTTGGTGTTGCCGTTGGTGTCGGTGTGGGCGTCGGCGTTGCCGTCGGCGTAGGAGTCGGGGTTGCAGACGGGGTCGGTGTCGGCGTAGGAATCGGAATTGGTCCGTTAAGATGGGCCAACAATTGATCCATATCGACACCCACGTCTTTGCCGTCACTTGCTTTTCGATAGTACGGGCTTGTCGTCAGCAGTCTATAGTTGCCCGCGCCCGGGTTAGCAAACCCAACGTCATTGAGTGTCCCCGGATTCCAGTTACCCGCAGGGAAGCTCGCTAACGTCTGCTGCTCATAAATCGGACCAGTAGGCGCACCGATCATCGCGTTCCTGGTCCAGGCATAGTTTGGTGTGCAAACTGACGGGGAGTTGCCGTCCAAACAGGCATAGCCTATCTGTGTGTCAGTGCCCCAATTAACAATATTGTCATTGAAAACGAAATTGGTTAGTTGGTCGATACCGGCCATATCAGCAGAGTTTCCATAAACCACGATCCGTCCGCTCTGTAAAATGGTGTTGTGAGTGATCCGAACATTGTCGCCGTAACTGCCGCTAAAGACCCTGGGTCTGAAAGTTGACTGTGCGGAGTTGTCATACTCGCCGTACATCAGATTGTTGGTGAGAACAATATTGCTGGATTCTGTCGATAGTTGTTCGTTATCGAAGAAAAGGGTGGACAATCCAGCACTGAAGCGAGTGGCGAGATTGTTGCTAATCGTCAAATTTCGAATAGCAGACCACGGAGCTCGTCCACCTTGATTTCGAACCGTGACCGTGAACCCGGTATTACCGTCGAAGATGTTTCCATCAATCAGGCACGTATCACACAACTTGATCTCGAAGAATCCTTTTCCATCAGTGCCAACGTAGTCGTACCAGCGTTTCGGCTTGTTAATTAAATTGTGTGTAATCGTGATGTTGCTGGGATTGTAGCCACCCCAATACGCTTTGCTACACCACACCGGAATACCGTTACGGTTAGGAGTACAAGGAGGAATACCACCCGGGTCGTCCACAGTCTTTGGTCGCGCTGCGCCATCGGGGATGGGAATGTAGTTGTCGTTCGTGTTCCATTTACCAACCAGATGGGTAAAGGTCACGCTGTTTCCATTCATCGACGTGATCGTGCCCGCGCCAACAGTGACACCAGGGAAGGTTGGCGAAGCATTGTTCATCTCGAAAGAGATATTGTCGCCGACCTTTAGCCCATTGACGTTTGACAATGTCGCTGAAGTCAGCGTCGGCGCCGGACTGGAAAGAACTGTGCCGCCGTACATCGAACCGGGATCGCCACCGCCGATGAAGAATGCTACAAACCACTCCTCCATTTGATTGTTGTCGATCAGCATCGGGCCCGGCGCCGTGCCGATGATGACTGACTCACCATCGAGAGGTACTGAACCACATCCTGGTAAATTAGCTCCCGTGCCGCTGCCGTAACGGGCGCCGAATCCCTTCATCACGTTGTCGCGGATCGTTACGTTGATGCCAACCATGCCAACCGCGGTGTTGACCGAGGAACACAAATTAGCGTCCGGATACATGTCCCACTCGACGGGATTGAAAAAGCAATGATCGATGACGATGTCGTGCGGCCAGTCGACGAGGGGATCACGTGGGTCCTGGTGAGCGATATCTTCGCCGTTGTTGCCAAGCAACAGCGTCGTCGTCCCGCCCTGCTTGTTCGTAACCCATAAATTACTCAGCCGGTAATGATGCGCGCCATGCAGCGCTTCAAAGAAACTGCTGCCCTGTTTCACCACAAGCTTTGGCATGTTGGCCCTGTCAGCGAGCGTGACTCGCGTACCGTCCGCCGGCGGTGGCACAGATGAAGTGATAGTGATGTAGCCCGACCCATTGCCCTTATTCGGCAACATGTAAGGCGTGTAGTTCGCGGGCGTCTCGTAAGTAGCGCCTGCCTGCAAAATGATGGTGTCGCCAAATTGGGCGGAGTTGATAGCTGCCTGAATATTTCCCCCCGCGGGAACGACAATCGTCGCCGCTCTCGCAGCACTGAAGGTTAAAATAATGGTAAACAAAACGATGATCGACCGGACGACACCGTTCAGGGAGATAAAAGTTTTCAAAATAGACTCCTGGCTTTTAAGCGCACCCGTACCGCACGGGGTCGCATTTTTTGATTGCACAAAATGGTGAAGTTGCTTTTCCCTCAGTGGGTTGAGGGCGGCAGAAGGATCCGGGCGCAGCCGTACCCTAAATGCTTACAAAGCCTTAAATTGTCGGGAGTTTGTGAAAGAAGTGCCGTGGTTGCTAACTAAAAAAGGAACGCGGAAGGAAGAAAGAGAACGTTCAGAAGAACGAGCCTGCTACCGTCGACTTCCGGGGCGGAAGAAAACGATCGCACCGAAGCGGATTAACTGAATATCCTCAGACTCCCGTAACGAATAAAGGCTTGCTTACCAAAGTCTGAAAATCGCGTCGGCTCTCTTCCGATCGCCTTCGGCAACCAGACAATCTCCAATACTCCGGAGACTCACGGCTTTGCAGTCCTCGCTTCGCAACGAGTTTGCCTTTATCGTGTGCAATCGTAATTATGAAATATCCTTACAGTGCCTGGGGCTTGGTACTGCCCAACGGAACCATTTCAACAGTTTTGAACTTCGTTTGTCAATAATAATTTCTGGTGTATTTTGTGAGGAATTTTGGTGTTAAAGGTTGCGAAATTGTGCGGATTGCATTTTCGTTTTCAAACGGCATAATTGAGCTATCTTTCGAGGACAAAAAGACTTGCGTCAGTCCAAAAGTGCCTCACTCAATTCTGCCATAGCGATCAGAGCGGATGCCCATCTGTGGTGAATTACCCCATTCACTAGAACAAGTCAGGAAGAGAGGCTTGCCATCAACGACTCTCCTCGACCCGCAGCCTCTCGTAGATGTTTATAGTCTTCGTCACCGCATCCTGAACTGTGAAGTGGTTCTTGACTCGCTCCAGGGCCTGGGCGGCCATACTACGTCTCAGCGTCGTGTCAGTGGATAGCGCTTGAATCGCCGTCGCGAGCTCCTCGAAATTCCTCGCCGGTACCAGCAATCCGGTTTTACCTTCTTCGACAACCTCAGGTAAAGAACCGCTCCGCGTCCCGACAATGGGAACGCCACAAGCCATCGCTTCCGCCAGTACCAGGCCAAAAGCTTCTCCCGTCGACACCAGCAAAAACATATCGGACGCCTGCAGCAAACTCTTCGGATCCGAAACATTGCCGAGCCAGTGAATGTAGTCTTCAACGTCCAGTTTTTGGCTGAGCTCTTTCAAATCGGGGAGCATTTCGCCACCGCCGGCGACAAACAACCGCACCGGTACGTTTCGGGTTTTTAACTCTCGAAACGCTTCCACCAGTATGTCCGGGTTCTTGAAAGGCCTGAGATAGGAAACCGTGCTGGCGATTATCTGCCCGGGCGGTAGATTAAACTTACTGGTCCATTCCTCTTTCGATGAAGCGTCCGGAGTAAATCTCTCGGTGTCGATTCCAAGATATCTGACGATGATTTTTTCTTTTGCTACTCCCGCTTTTACCAGTTGCTCTTTGACAAATTCTGAAATGGCGATCACGCGAGTCATCGGCGCCGTCATAATCCTGGTGCGCGCGCGCAGCAAGAGCTTCTTCCAGGACGTTGCACGAAACATTCCGCTGTTCTGCATTTCATAAATGATGTGCTTGACGCCCGCAGCTCGAACTATCCACGTTACCGGACTGAAATAATCGAAGAAAATGATATGCGCTAAAGTGACGTTGTTATCTTTGAAGACCTGGCGGAGGCGGCGATAAAAATCGACGGCGCCCTTTTCATAGCTGATTGCATACACTAACGCGCCGGCGTCTATAAACTTCTGCTCAAACTCCTTCAGCGGCGCTGAGAAGATGAGCACCGGTTGAATCCCGCGCGCAGACAACTCACGACAGAGTAATAGGTGCCGATCTTCCTGGCTGGTCCAGGTAAGCGGCGCTGAATCGAGTATGAGAGCGAGGCCTTCTTTCACTGTAGAATCTTAAAGGTTATAAGAGCCGATTAACTGTTCGACGTTCTGCCGCAGATTGAATTTAGAGTGGACCCGGCGACAACCCTCTGCGCCCATTTTGCGCCGCAAATCCGAATCCCGGAGCAAGCTAAGTAGTTTGTCAGCAGCGGCCTCCGGGTTATCACGCTCAACCAGATACCCAGACTCTCCATCGGCAACCAACTCCGGTATGCCGCCGACACGCGTCGCGACAATGGGCTTTTCATACGCCATCGCTTCCGCGATCATCCAGCCAAAGAGCTCCTCCCAACGCGAGAACTGACAAACGACATCAGCAGCGTCGAATACGCCCTCTTCAAAAGGATCCTTGATCAGTCCAGTCCAGGTTACATTATTGTCGAGACCCATTTCTCTCGTCTGCTTCATGTACTGCTCTCGATAGGGTCCCTCGCCTACGATTATGAAATGCGCATTCTGATCGCGTGCGACCAGAGCCTTCGCTACTTCAAGTAAATCCGGGATTCCTTTCTCAGGGATGATCCAACTGATTTGAACAATTACCTTCCGGCAGTCAGGAACTCCAAAGCGCTGGCGAAATTCAACTCCCCGAGCAGGGTTTGACTCTACTCGCGTAAGATCTACCCCGTTGTAAATGAGCTCATAACGCTGACTCTCGAGCAGATCGAGTGTTCTCATACAGTGGCAGCCGTACTGGCTGACACAAACAACTCTGGTGATCGGGTAATTGATCAATCGCAACAGAGATCGCTTCAAAAAGGGAGCACGACGAGGATGGTAATTGGCAGGTCGTGATGAGTGGTCAGTAAAGAAAACTTTCTTGACAGATAACAATCTTGCCAGCCAGGGGAAGAGCCCAACGAACCCGGTATAGTGCAGGTGTAAGATGTCGGGCTGATGACGCCTCAATATACTCGCCAGCTTGCTTGACGCGCTCAGATTGAAGTGGGTCGCATTCTCCAGTACTTCCAGACTCACATTCGGAAGATCCAGAAATCTCGCCACCTCTTCACCAGGCTTGGAGTCAAAGCAAAGCACGCTCTTCCATCCACGTTGGCCCAGTTGCAACGATAACTCGCGGGCGAATGTCTCCGTGCCACCAATGCGCAGAGGTTGAACTCCAAAAACTGAAACGACGGTTTGCATGGGTTGGGCTGAACGCGACTGACTTCTCACTTGCGACCGCGCATGTGATTCAACTTCGCGACAACTCGCTGCTGCAGATTGCGCACGCGCAACTGCAAGTTCAGAGTCGCCATGAAGGCATGGTAAAGAAACGGGGGCTGATTGGGTCTGATGTAAGCCGGAATGAAGTTGGTCTTGTTACCAAACCCGAGCAGTTTTTGATCTTCCGGAGACAAGTCTCCAAGGAAGGCCGCATTCAGCAGTAGCGGATGATATCGATTGGCTTCGTAGTCACCTTTCTGTAGTCGTACTTGCGGATCGTGGTAGTTGTAGAAAATGGCGTGGCGACGTTCGAGCATCGGCACTCCCTGCCGGTGCACGCCGGAAGTGTCGAACATGAATGCAGCGCCCGCATTGCCCATCATTTCAACGACCTCGAACGACGACATCTCGCCGAGCTCTGCATTGCGCACGGGCCGCGGATGGTCCTGACGATGACTGCCGCGGATGTAATTGAAAGCGCCGCTGCGTACGTCAGTCAAATACACTGCGAGCTTCAGCTCTCTGGGAATCTCACGATGCGTTTCCTGGTCGTACCAGGCGTCACCATGCCAGCCATGAAAGTCTCTTTTGGTAGGCAATGATCTCCAGCCACGTGCTTCCGTCAGCTCAGCTTTTTCACCGACGTAGGCTTTGACGAGCGCTTTTACAATCGGGTGAATGGCCAGATCCAGAAAACCCTGGTCCAGCAGCAGCACATCCTCGATCATGTGGCGATAAGGCTCTGTCTTTTCGTAGCCGTCGAAATTGTTCCAGCGGAGCCGCTGCAGTCTCGACTCGAAGGCGCGCTGCATCGACATCAACTGTTCATCAGGAATAAGACGCGGAAGTAAAACAATGCCGTTCTGATCGAGGTCTTTTAATAATCCCTCGATTACATCACCGGAGGGCGGCAAGGGGGTCGGGAAGCGGTTGTTACTGACAACTTCTATCGTTGTTTTCATCTCTTGAACACAACCCAAAGAGGATAATACGACCAAAACTCTCAACATCCCAGCCCCCCTTGTAAAGTTCATCCACAGATTACGCAGGTCTCAGAAACCTGTGGATGGTTCGAGCTCCATGATCTGGCGCAGCTTGTAATCGCGATATTGTCCGGGCGGGCCCGAACGTCCATCGACCGCAGCCATCACCATGTTGTAGGCCTCACGTGCGGAGGCGAAGTACACCGAAAATTCTTTGGTCTTTTCGGATAACTCAAGGACTTCGGTCATGAAGCGACGCATTTGCGCGCCGATCATTGCGTCCTGGTCCCAATCAAAAAAACCGTGACTATATAGCTTCACAAACACCCAGTCCGGGCGCCCTGACACTGCTATCCGCGCGTTACGCCAACGATTGAACCGATCCAGACTCAACGGGTAATTGCGTGCGAGTGAGCCGTCGTCGAGTCGTGGCACCGGCAACGAGCGAATCCGGCGTGTCCAGTCAAACACGAGTGGTCCTTCAAAGATTATCGGCAGCGACGGCTTTTTACCGGTCACGACTGCCGGCCCCGAACGGTGCGGCTTTCTCTGCGTGAGTGAATAACCGCAATTGTAAATCGCGTTGATACGACTAACCTGTGACTGGTGTGGCACTGACGGTAACGTGAAGTCAGCGTAGCAGCCGGTCTCCGCAAGAATCTGCATCTCGGAATCGACTCCACACCAACGATTGCCCGCGGAGTTTGCCAGCGCCCAATTGCCGTGAACAAACGCATACTGCACTGGAGCCGCCGGATTCTCTCGCGAAAGACATTTGTGCTCTTCCGCTAACGTGTCGCGAAATTCCTCGAGTACGCGTCGCGTGTTTTCAGCGGTGTCAGGCGCATCAACCCCGTGATGAAGGTGAATCTCGACTTCGCCAAAGCCTTCTGCTTGTAACTCCGAAAGCATTTCGAGGAGCGGGCGCTCGTATTGCTCGGCGGGATAAAAATTGGTGTGCCGAAAAGCGGCGCCATCTCGATCGCGTAGCGCGTTGCCCGTTTCGCGCGCCATCTTCATCCAGTTTTCGACACGTGGAATCGCCTGCGGCCCGGTACCGGGCTCCCAGTGATTCGCCACCAGAAAGATCACATGAGTTTCGCCCGACGTTTCGGACATCCGCCGGCCCAGCTCCTTCGCGCGCCAGAACGGATACCGTACCAGCCAGGGAATGGACCACCGCAGTTTCTGCAGGAAGGTTGCGTCGTCGTGGTGTTTATTCATAGCGGTTTTCTGGCCACCAACAACACGCCATCGATCAGTAGCTCTTCCTCGTCGAGAGTCTTGAACTCACTTGCGAGTCGATTGCGAACCACACTAATCATGCGGCTCGCTGCGTCGGTCTTGAATTTTCCGGGCGCGTACTCCGCCGCGGGCTCGAGTCGTCCAGCCGGAAGCACGCTGGTGATGAATAACTTTGATTGATACCCCAACTGCTTCATCTTCTCTAAGTAGTAACCCAATCGCTTTCGATTTGGTAGTCCCGAGTCTGACGCCATTCGTTTGTAAACCGCTTCCGAAATCGTCAAGAAAGTTAGCGGATGCATTCCCTGATTGCGAAACATGCCGTAATCACTGAGATCGATTATGTGGATCAGCCGGCCGCCGCGAACCAGCAGCGCATCCATCGCCGCGAACGTCGGATCGAGGTCATAGATCTCTTCCAACACCGCGCACGAAAGGATTAAGTCAAACTTTTCCTCATCTGCAACGTTAGCAGCGAATGTTTCCAGCGTGGCGCCATAGATCGTTTGCAACTTCTCCGGATTGAACTCTACGCTGTCAACCAGACGAACCGCCTCGTCGAATCTAACCTTCTCTTCAGCACTGAGAGTTTCTCTCAACGCTTTATAGATCTCGTGCTCGTGTGCTGAGTTCCGTTTCGAATAAAACCGATCGAGACAGATTACTGAAGCGGCGCCCGCGGCGAGAAATTTCAGAGCGACGCCCAGATTATCGCCTGGTCCAAGCTCGAGGATCCGTTTGTCTTTTAGATCATCACCAGACAGCCCGGCGTAGTTGATGTAATTAGCAAATTGCTTTTCGATGTAAGCGAGACCATCGGTGACGCTTTGATTGAGGTGAGTGGAACCATGGATGGTTTCGATGTCGCCTGACTCGATTCGTTTCTTCAGACGGCGATTATCAAAGATCTTGTAGATTATGATCGCAGACCGTGATCGCCTGGCCAGTCTCTTAACGAAATTCTGCATCCTGAAAAAGTGTCGTGTCTAACCGTTCAAGTTCTTCTCTGCGCTCTCTGCGTATCTCTGTGCCCTCTGTGTTAAATCTTGATCACGGCAAACTCTAACGCAGAGGACGCAGAGATACGCAGAGAGCGCAGAGAAGAACCATTCAGACTCCGATATTATTTCTGCTTCTTTCCAAAGTGCGGCGGTTGGACATCAGACGGCGCGACAGCAGCGCCGAGGGCTTCGAAGTCGACTCCCGGATTTTTTCCGTCGCTCCCCTTCCCTTTGAGTTTACTTTGCGGACCCAGACGCCAGTCTCCATTTGCGAAATCAACGAAGCCAACCTCATCAAATGAAGTCACAACGAAATTGCCCTTGGGGATATTGGCCGGATAGCCGTTCGCCGAAATCTGGGCCTTATTGTCTGCAATGATATTGCCGCGCGAATCCGGCGATAGCATGTTCACCGGACAGTAGAATCCGTAAGAGTTGAATTGAACGATGTTATTTCGAAAAACGAAAGGGGAATTGGGAGTGCCATAGCATGTCATTATGCTGCCGGTCTGCTGCACGGTGTTGTTCTCGACCGTAAGCGTGTCGGCGCAACAACCGACCAGGAACACGGCCGCATAATCAGGGCCAACGTCTACCAGTAGATTATTAGCGATCCGGATGCGCTTCGCTTGCGTGCTCGGGTGGCCATCGTCTCGGCCAAGAATACTAAAGCCGGTTTGTGAATGGCGCACGATGTTGTTTGTAATGTTGATGTCCTGGAGCGTGCTCCAAGGCGCTGTACCATTCTGGTTGCGCACTGTCAAAACAAACGCGCCGATGAACCCCTCTGACTCAATCACGTTTCCGTCAATCGTTACATTGCGCCCATTCTTTAATTCAATCATCGCCTTAATGGTCGCGGTTCCAAACCACGACCCGGGCTTGAACAAATAATTTCGCTTTATCTCGATATCCGAAGGAACGAGATTAGGCACCACCGGATCCGCGCCGCCAAACATAATGTTCTGCGCGCCACCCTCGATGTAGTTGTTCACTATCTTGTAAGGCCCGGGACCATTCCAACCACAGATGCCCTGCGTTTCGTCACCGGCGCCGGCAAAACCTGCGATGTAGGAGTTGATGATAGTGGTATCGCCACTGTTAAGAGCGAATCCTCGTCGTGCCTTGTTAAGACCAGTAGAACGAATGTAGCAACGATCGAAAACCAGGTGATGCGGAAACTGAGATAGGGACTTGTAATCGGTCTTGCCCAGATCGATCAGATTGTAGAGATACTTTGAATCCGCGGCAGGTGAAAATTCGATCCCGATGAACTTGTAATGGTGCGCGCGCTCGGCAGTGGATATCGCTGCGGAAGACTCCGGACCCACGATCTTCGGCATCGCCTTCGCATGAATCTGCGGATTGATTCGCTCGTTTTCTTTCGCGATACCGCCGGGGTTTGAGGTTGTGATCGTAATGTACTGATCGGAAGCGCCCTCTTTGAATGGAAGAGTGACTGGCCCTTTGTAAGTGGCGCCGGCTTCGAGAACAATCACGTCGCCATAGCGAGCATTGTCAATCGCAGCCTGTAAGTCGCCGCCGGCCTTTACCTGTATGGTTGAATCTGAGACGCGACGTTCGCGAGTGGCTGACGAATCACGTCGTATCTGTGCTACTGCGAGCAACAGGAAGATGCCAAGCAAGCCCAGAATGATTGCGATCGCGATGAAGGCTTTAGACCGTGAGCCACGCTTGTCATTTAACTGCATTACTTCCTACTAAAAACAAATTGATTGCACCCGAGACCAACACGCCCGCAATTGAGTTTCGTAAGAATGAATCCCCGCGCCGTAAAGTAGTCGAAGATTTCGTCAGGAGTTGAAACCTCGTACGGGTAACCTCCGACCCAATCAACGATATCGCGCCAGCGATTCATGCCCCGCCGCCGATCGTATTGTGACCACGATCGGAAATAAGATCCGATGTTCAGGGTCAACACTGATCGCGCCAGCGACTTCAACTCATCAGGTGCAATTACAATCATTGTATACGGCACTTTTAGAACGCCGGGTAATTGATTGTAGGTTTTCTTCAGCCATTTCCAGCGGGTACTCTGGCTGCCGGTGTCATTATACAGGGCGATGAAGAGTTTACCGCCGGGAGCCACGAGCCGGTGAACGTTTTCCAATGCTTGCCACATTTGTCCAGTGTGGTGCAGCACTCCCCACGAATAAACGACATCGAAGGTACCGAGTGAATTCAGGTATTGCTGATCGAGCACTGAAGCTTCTTCTACTTTCCACGCATCGTCATTTGGGAAGTAGCGCTTGCGCAGCTCAGTGGTGCAAGCGACTGAGTTCGGATCGTAATCAAACGAGTGCACTCGCGCTCCCAAACGCCGCGCCGCCAGGCTAAACAGTCCACTGCCCGAGCCGACGTCGATAAAAGTCTTTCCGGCCAGAGAATCTACCTCCAGCATCTGCTGCAACGACGCTTCCGCTTCCTTGATGCGAGTGTCATCGAGCAGCTCGAGAAATCGACTCCAGTTCTTGCCAAACTCAAATCGTTCGCCCCGCGCAGTCTCAGCCGCGTGCTCGTTCAGTTTTCCGATGTTTTGTTCCTGAGTCACCATGCTCATACTAAAATCTACTACACTAACTCCGCCAGCACTTCCTGAAATTTCGAGGCGACGTTTTTGACTTCGAATTCGTTCCGAACTTCTGAACGCCCCCAACCCGTAACCCGCTCATCGCGGTGCTCCCAGACGAACGAGAGAAATTGACGCAGCGCTTCCGCGACCTGATCCGCCGAGCCGGGATCGGCTACCCAACCACCCAGCCGCGCGATCAAATATGCCGCGGTGCCAGGCGGTGTCAGTCCAATTATCGGTCGGTCCGCGCCGACATACTCAATCAATTTCGACGGCAGAAACACGCTCTCGGTATTCTTTGGAACGGGCGCATCGATCACCATCAGACCCGCTGCCGAAGTCATCATCGACAGGCTCTCAGCGTAATTCACGCGCGGCGGGAATGCGACCAGACCGGCAGGCAATCTGGAGAGTCCCATCTGTTCCATGTTCAACTCATGGACATCACCCACAATTTCAAAACAGAACCGGCTCAACAACTCCGGATCCGTCGCTGACAAGATCTCGAGCGCTTGAAAGAGCGGCTCCGGTGTACGGTTAAGGTAGAGGTCGCCGAGGTAGCGAATACTCAAACGGCCGGTATTAGCTTGTGGAGCACTTTCGAAAAGCTCCGGATCGAAGGCGTGGGAAACAATCCTTACCTTGGATCGCAGCGCCGGCGGATACTTGTTCATCACCAGGGTCGCCGTCTCATTCGAAGTAAAAACGAGGCGATCGGCATTTTCGATCACGTTCTGCTCGAGCCGTCGATTCAGTGTCCTCGTCAATGGATCGTCGTTCCGGAACGGGCTATCAACCCACGGATCACTGAAGTGCGCAAGCCAGGGAAGATTGTAACGACGCTTCAGCTCCAACCCGATAACACTGTCGACGAGGGGAAAAGCAAAGGTCACGAGCACATCCGGCCGGTATCCCTGCGTGTTCAGGAGACGATCGACCGTATTCAGCACCGACTTTTTCCACGTACCAAGATGATCCGGTGTTTTCGACACGACCGGCAGATATATTCGACTCGAAAGGCGGTTTAATAGATCGCGTCCTGAAGATGGTGAAAACGGAACCCGCAGTGTTTTCTCGAGAAACGACTCCGCCTCATTACTCACGCCGTTTTTGCCTTCACAAATCAGGACGGTCGAAGCGTTCAAGTGCTTCAACAGTCGTGATACCTGAATAGCCCTCGGTTCCTCTTTTGGTGGATACGAATAGGAGATGGCCAACAGTTTGGGGGCCGTGGATTTATCAGGATTTCCGGCAGGGTCCACTAGTTTTGCCTTAATGGGCAAATCAATCTTCGGAGAAGTAAGCGTCGACATTCTTTACAGAAAACCCGGAAAGCTCCAAATACAGCGCGAGACCTCGGACCTCTAATACCACGAAGACGAGCCTCTACTCAGTCCTGCGCCGCACTTTGATCCCGAGCGCCAAAAGACCGCCAAAGAACAGGGACAGCGTAGCAGGCTCCGGCACGGGCTGCGCGACGTTGAAAGAGAAAGTCTGCGAATTAACTGATTGGCCTCCAGGGATAACGAAGTCTGGGGCGCTATTCATCAGATCTATGGTGAGCGTAGCAGGAATTCCTTGGGGATTGGAACCTGGCGAGAAAACAGAAAATATCAAAGAGAACGGTGGTTGTACGCTGCCAAACAAGGGAATCTGAAATTCCTGAACGACCGGCGCACTTCCCAATTCGGTATAGGTAATTCTCAAAATATCGCTACTACCCACCGGCAGCACACCAGTGATATCGACACTGAAAGTAAGATTTGACCCGTACAGCGTGACCCCGGGATTCGAGGATAAACTGACCTGAACCGTGTCGTTAACCTGGAAAGCGTTGACGTTACTGAAAAATAAAGGATCCGCTTTTGCCGCGTGTTCTGTCAGGCCCAAAACCAATAAAACCCCTAAAAACATCAGGATTTTGGATGTGTATGCCTGGTTCGTTTTAGCTATTTGCATAAGTCGCCGCGCAATAGATAACTATCTCTACAGCTAAACTTCGAATTGGGGGCTGGTACCAGATTGGGGTCTGGGGCCTAAAGACTGCGAACAAGATAGTAGATCAGCTTTAAATACTCAACCAAAACCAGTTGCCAGCCTCGTAGGTGTAACCACCAGGTCGCAGGCGGCGGTGTTTGAATCCCTGTCTCTACCGGATCGATGCCAACCTGCGCTCCCGCATCTGCCAGGAAATGACGAAAGGTGAAAAGCGCGCGTCTCGAGTGATAAGACGAAGTAACGATCAGAATCGAGCGGAGGTTATGAGCCTTTGCATAGTCGCGCACAGCCATTCCCTCTTCCCACGTGCTGGTGACTGGAGGTCCAACTACTTCGATACTTTCTGAAGGCACGCCTAATCGATTCAACTCGCTGATCGAGATCTCGTAAAAGTAAGGATTGCGTTGCTCGGCACTCGACCAGCCTCCCCGCCGGTTGTCGGTGGTGAGAAGTATTTTTGGCGCACGCTTCTCGGCGTACAGCCGCGCGGCGTGTTGAACCCGTTCAGACAAGGTTGCAGAGCCGCTGAGAACGACAATCGCATCCGCGCGCTCCAGTGGAGCACGGACAATCAACCAGCGCGCCCCGAGCCACGACACCAGCCAAAGCCCGACGAGCAACAAAAAGGCGACGAACACTCGCCGCCACGTCAAACGATGTTCTTCTCTGCGCAACCTCTGCGTTCTCTGCGTCTCTGCGGTGATATTTAACCGCGGAGGCGCAGAGAACGCAGAGGTTGCGCAGAGAAACTACCAGCAAATGCCCTGGTAGTTGTCATCTGAAGTTTTTTCAAACAGTCTCACTAAATCGATTACCACCTGTCCTTCTTTCTGTCGCTGTTCGATCTCTTTGAACTGTTCGGCCTTGTTACCGATAACCAGCACGTCCGCAAACTCGAGCACCTCATCGATATTCGTGCTCATGAGCTGGGCGATGTGCGGGATCTGGCCTTCGATGTATTCCTTGTTAGCGCCGAAGAGCCGGGCCAGTGAAACGTCGCGATCGTAGATACTGAGCTGAAGACCCTTTCCGATCAACGTCTCAATCAACGTAACCATCGGCGATTCACGAAGATCGTCCGTACCGGCTTTGAAGCTAAAGCCGAGTATGCCGACGCGCTTCTTGCCAGTCGCGAGGATCATCTCAACCGCGCGCTCGATCTGCTGCCTGTTGCTCGGAAGAATTGACGACAAAACCGGCACATCCACGTCAACTTGCTTCGCCTTGTAGTTGATCGCGCGCAAGTCTTTCGGCAAACACGAGCCGCCAAAAGCAAAGCCGGGCTTCAGATAGTAAGGCGACAGGTTCAGTTTCGTGTCCTGGCAGAAAATATCCATCACTTCATGGCTGTCGACTTCGAGCGCCTTGCAAATATTTCCAATCTCATTCGCAAAGCTGACTTTCAGCGCGTGAAAACAATTGCACACGTACTTGACCATCTCCGCCGTCTTCACGGAAGTCGCAATCACCGGCGCGTCGATGCGGCTATACAACTCGCGCACTGTCGCCGTGGTCTCCGGATCGTCTGCTCCAATCAACGTGAACGGCGGCGCGTAGAAATCCTTCAACGAAGACCCTTCGCGCAGGAACTCGGGATTGATGCACACTCCGAAATCTTTTCCCACACGCTTGCCCGAATGCTCTTCGAGTGTCGGAATCACGACGCCCTCGATCGTTCCGGGCAACATCGTGCTGCGTATCACGACAATGTGCCTCTCGGTTTTGTCCTTCAACGCGGCGCCGATCTCCTCGCAAACGCGCGTCACATAGCGAAGGTCCAAACTGCCGTTTGCATTGCTCGGCGTGCCCACACAAACGAGCGAAACATCCGTGTTGCGAACAGCGGCCAATGAATCGGTCGTCGCCGACAGTCGCTTCGCCTTCACGACTTCATCAAGCAATGGCCCAATGCCGGCCTCGATGATGGGACTGTTGCCCGCGTTGATCATCTCCGCTTTGTTCGCGTTCACATCCACACCGGTAACCGTGTGCCCTTCTTTCGCAAAGCACGCTGCGGAGACACAACCGACATAGCCAAGACCAAAAATACTGAGTTTCATAACCACAAATTATTTCCTCTCTGTGCAACCTCTGTGTTCTCTGTGGCTCTGTGGTTGTTTGTTCTGAACATCCATTAACCACAGAGGCACAGAGAACACAGAGGTTGCACAGAGAAGAAGTCAACCATGGGACTTTTCGGACAAAACTAATCGAACTA
>Ga0207710_10000568_pt1 | contig 22111 bp, 14 predicted proteins | sample KBSS24metaG_FD_184400 | JGI IMG/M metagenome (GOLD analysis project Ga0207710, IMG submission 184400) | Switchgrass rhizosphere microbial communities from Kellogg Biological Station, Michigan, USA - KBS S2-4 metaG (SPAdes) (version 2) | ecosystem: Host-associated > Plants > Roots > Rhizosphere...
ATAGTTTGGACCACCGAGGCCGATGAAGAAACGCGGTGAAATATTCTGCGAACCCGGATAAAACGCTGCGGTATTGAACGCGCCCGAAAAGTTTTCACCCGGCGTAACGTTCGATTCGTCGTTGGTCACGGCGGGATTGATCGCGTTGGGATCCGCCGGATGCTTATCTACATTCTCCACCCACGTGCCGTCATTCATATACGGCAACATCTGTCGCCACTTGATCAATTTCAACGTGCCGGCATCGAGCACAAAGAAGCCGCCATTCTTGCACGTCATGATCACGACTTTCTGTGCGCCGAGCTTTGTAATCACTGGAGCGCTGCCGATGTCGATATCGAAATCGGATTTGCGGTAGTTGCTCTCGGGCGGCACCTGGAAGAATGCTCTGAATTTGCCGGTCGTGGCGTCGAGCGCGAGTAGTCCGTTTGAAAAACCAGGGCTCGGCAGCTCGGGCTTGAATGGACCTTCACTCCAGTTGCCGTCAGGTTCCGGCTGCTGGTTTCCCGTCGGACAGTAGATGAGATTCAGCTCTGCGTCGTAAGCAATCGCGCCCCAAACAGAACAGCCCATCACGATCGGCTCACCTTTGAAAAGCGTGTAGCCGGGCGGCGGTGGCAGGGTTTGCACTGCCTGCTCAGGCAGGACGTTTGGCTGGTTAGGTACGTCGAGGACAAACTGGTTCGTGCAGTAGATCCACTTAACCTTTCCGGTTTGCGTGTCCAGACAAAATACAAAGCTGTAAAGTTGCGGGTTCTCGCCTTCACCACAACCAACGTAAAGCTTCGTGCCGTCCGCTGAAACAACGGGCGAGGTCCAGATGACTGCTGCGGGATAACCAGCGCCCACGCCGTTGTTGTTCGTGATCGGCTGGTTCTGGTTATGGGTAGGAGCGATGTCTTCATTGCGCAGGTCGGTCACCCACTGTAATGCCAGCGTATCCTGGCTGAGACAATAAAGCTTGCCGTTGAACGCTCCGAAGTAGACGCGATTATTGAACACGAGTGGAGTGCAGCCCATGCCGGTGAAACTGTGTGCGTCTTCGTTGTCGTTGCCGAGGTCCCAGCTAAACGTGTTGACGATCGTCGCGCTCTTGATATCGATCTTGTGTAGCGCGCCGCCGTTGCCGCCCGTCGCCTTGTGATAATTTGCGACGCCGACGTAGATGAATCCATCTGCGACGGCGGGAACAGACAGTATTGGACCACCGAGCTGCAACGTGGCTAGTGTTTTGAAATTAGCCGAAGCGACAGTCGCGGTGTTCAGGGTGCTGTCAGAAACGAAGCCGGTGTGTTCGGGATCGCCGTGATACATCCACCAGCCTGACGGAGTGGGCGCCGCAGCCGGCGCAGCGGCCGACAACACGGCGGTGGCGGTTGGCGCCTCGGGCGCGGCGGCGTTTCTGCGCTTCTGCAATGCGATTTCAGATTTTTTATCCATTAGTGCGCCCTCCGGTTCAAGCCCCAGCTAAAGTCAGACTGGCCTGCTCTGTAATGACAACTCATGCAGCTATTACCACCCGCGCCGGCCGCATCGTTTTGAGTTTGAAAGTAAGTTTCCATGGTCGTGTTGACTGCGCCGTTCGAAGGAAACGCGGCGCCCGCGTTTTGTGGATAGACGCCGCCCTTCTGCATCAACATGAAAGGTTTGTCACCGCCGATGCCGGGAACTCCAGGCCACTGCGTAACGACGAGCTGGTAATACTGCCAGACCGTGCCTTTCAATAGTCCCTGGTAAAAAGCATTGACGTCGCGCGTTGATTGGCCCGCCGGTGTGTTTGGAATCGGATTCACGCGTGTGACTTGTACGGGCGACGGCGTAGGCGTCGGCGTACCCGGGGCAGTCAACGGCGGTTTGTAGTTGTAACCGTTGGGAGTCGGTGGATTGCCGGTGCCGTTGTTGAATGAATAGCCGTTTGGTGGCGGCGATGGTTTTGGCGAGACGTCCGGGTCCGGAGGCACGTTGTCGATTTGCTCAAACGTGGACCACACCCACTCCGTAAAGGGATCGACTTTGTGCGCGATGTGAAGTCCGACGAGCAACACAGTCGAAGGCGTGCATTTTTGCGTTTGCGAATTGTAAATCTGCGCGTTGATCGCGTAGTAGCGTTTGGGATCGTCGCTGGAGGTACTGAGGCGCCATGCGGCTTTCACCATGATCGATCCGAGCGTCGACGTCGTGGTCATCGGCATCTGCACGCCAAACTGCTGGTTCTCTACAGGCTGGAGGTTTTTCAGGAGATAGAGCCACGTAGATTGATCGGTGTCCTTCCCGCGGATGAAGTTGTACTCAGCCTCATCGTAACGAATATCGAAATAGACAAAATTGCTTCGTTGATCGATCAAGGGAAACGAGAACGCCTGTTTCGTTTGCATAAGCGGCGTGTCGCCCTTCGTGACGAAGATCAGGGCCTTTTCATCCGCTGCTCCTCCGGGACAGGGACTTATACTCGGTGAATTCCACGCACTGGGCCGATCCTTTTGTCCGAAGAGATCGAATGAGTCTTTGTATGTGCCCCAGACGACGGGCGTGCCGTTTGGCGCGTTGAAAAATACGCTCGGGTTGTTTGGGTCATTCGGAACGCCACGCGCACTGGAAGCCGGCCAGTTCAAGGCGATGAAAGATTCCCACGAGAAGTTATCGAAGAACGGACGCGCGTCGAGAGGTGAGGCCGCGGTGCTGGCGCCCACAACCTGCCGCGGAATATTTCCGCTAATGACGGGCGATGGCATTCCTTGCGGGAAGCCCTGCGGCCACGGTGGTAACACTTGCGCGGTTGGCGAAGCGACAGCGGTTGGGTTCGCGTTTGTGTTATCTGGTTGAGCTTTCTGGCAACTGTAGCTGACGAGAGTTATGAAACCGATTACGACGAGAAGCAGAACGATCTTCTCATGGCGACGCAGCGGGATGCCCATAGTTTGATTCTCCGGTTAGGGCCAAACCGAAACATCATCCACGGTAATACAAACTTCATGGTGGACAGTGAGGGTAGGCCGAAGACTCGTAAAATGTAATCGATTAAGTGTGAACGAGGACCACACCAATGACGCATTTCGACAACGTCCGCATGTTATGCGTCCGTTGAGGATCAGTCAATAGCATTTCTCTGTGTCCTCTGCGGTTCTCAGCGTTCTCTGCGTTAAAGAGCAACGTTAACGCAGAGGACGCAGAGATACGCTGAGAGCCGCAGAGAAGAATTAGATTTGACTCTCGCATGCCCTTTACCACATACTGCGCCCCGGTCAATCCTTTCCCCACCCCGACCTTTCCCCAAGATTGCACTCATTAGCAGTTTTCATGAGATAGGGCTACGGCTTCCGACAAATTTTGCCGTTCTCGCCGCACGTGAGCGGCAGGACTTTGTCTGTCGTTGCCCTAAGGGCAAGAGCGGGCTCCCACGGGGAAAAGGGTGATTCCGCTCTTGCCCGTTATTCGCTCGAAATGGCGCATGGCGTGCCCGAAATAGTACGCATAAAGTAGTGCAACTATAGGACTAACTAGTGAATCTCACTTCTGATTTTGGTAGCCCCCGGCAGCTTCGGTTTACTAATTTTGAGGAGATTTAGATGAGAAATATAAGAAAGTTTTCCCCTACTCTGATCGCTGCCTTTGCGCTCATATTTTCCTTTTCCGCACTTGCATTCGGGAAGAGCAAAAACGTTAAATTCCCGAACGTTAAAATCAAGAATTTTGGCCAAATGGACGAACGGTTTTTCCGTGGTGCACGTCCGGATGAGAATGACTACCCTGCACTCGCGGCGCTCGGTGTACAAACCATCATCGATTTGACCGACAATTCAAAAGAGTACGAGAAACCGGCCGTCGAGGCTGCGGGACTGCGCTACATCAACATCCCGATGGAAGACAAGAGCACTCCCAGCATGGACCAGATCAACCAGTTTTTGAAAGTGATTGACGATCCGGCTACGGGCAAGTTTTTCGTACACTGCGCGGGTGGACGTCACCGCACGGGAGTAGTCGGTGCAGTGTATCGATTCACTCACGACAAGTGGAATCTTGAGCAAGCACTGGCCGAAATGGATCAGTACGAGTTCGGCTCCGGCTACGGTCACGGAAAGCAGAGAGACTTCGTGAGAGATTACTGGAATCAACTCCAGCAGCAAACAAAAGCAAACTAGAATATAGAAACGCGGATGAACGCAGATCAGCGTTCATCCGCGGCTCACATCAAACACCACCTGGTCATACCACCACAGCTTCTCAAAAAAATCTCGCGCATACGGTGACGAATATTTCACCGTCTCCACAATCTCTGAAATAGTGCGACGCCCGTCAATCGCTTCATACATCTGCTTCTCCGTTTCATTAATCGGAATAAACAGATCGTCGAACAGGTGGGTTCGGTTCAACACCACACCGGCGGCGCCCGGCGGAAGATCATCCGTCGTGCACATGGTCCACGCACGACGGATCGGCACATACCGCAAATGCTGCTGGCCGTTGAAATGGATCTTCGCGTCTTCTTTCGCGTCGCTTCGCTGCACCACGAAGTCGTGATTAGTCATCAAGCCACGCCACAGTTCCATCTCCGTATACTGCTCGAGTTCGGGAAGCGCGGCCAATCGCGACGCGTGAGGTGTGTGTGAAATCGCACCGCACTGCGGCAAGTAAGCAGCCTGCCAGTACCAGCGCGCGAATTTCAAATCGTTGCGTTCGACAAACTCGAACAACTGCGGCACCGAGTAGGTTCGGTCGCGCGGGTTCAGCACCGCATCGATCAGAGCATTCGCATCCAGGCCTTCTCGCGAGCCACGCATCATCAACACGAGTGGGTGATGTTGCGGGAGCATTCCCAGGGCTTTCGTAAGATCGTTGATCTCTTGCGGCGACGTGCCGATGCCGAGCCGGCGGCAATAATCCTGAAGCATGTAGACGCCGGTGCGACCGTATGGCGCATACAGCATCAGGTACATGACGGCGTCGTCAGTCAATACAGATCTGAGCGCGCGTAAACCCGCATCGGGGTCGACAAGGTGATGCAACACGCCGGTAGAGATCACGAGGTCGAAGCGCTGGTCCAGCTCGCTGACGCTCTCGATCGGCAACTGTCGCGTTTCGAGATTCGACAAGTCGTACTTCTTCTTCAGCGCTTCAGTGTGACTGAGACTGGTTGGACTGATATCGATGGCGACTACGCGCGCCGCCGGATGACAGAGCGCGAATTTTGCTGCCTGCCACGTACCACATCCGGCAACGAGAACATCAAAATCGGCGCGATATTTTTTGTGGGGCCAGAACAGGTGGTACTCGGCGCGATGGACGTTTTCGTCCTGCCACATCTCGCGAGCGCGATCGAGATTTTCGAGCGGAGGTGGATAAGGGTGATTCGTGTAAAACTCGCCAACAGGGTCTGCGACAGTTTTCGGTTTCATGAGTTTTAACTGTGTGTTCAGAGTTTCGGGGGTGAGGAGTATACACCCGGCGGCAAGGCATGCGCTAGAAGAATGGAACAAGTCAGGAAGATTAAGACCCCAACATAGAACAAGTCAGGAAGATTAAGACCCTCAACATAGAACAAGTCAGGAAGAGGGGCTTGCCCCCGCTCGTCCAATCCAAGCAACGGCGGGGGCAAGCCCCTCTTCCTGACTTGTTCTATTCTTCTAGCGCCGTGCACCCATCACACCACCGCGTTGCGCGCGATGACTTCGCGGTAGAAATCGGCGCTTAGCTTGGGCGTGCGTTTCTGGGTTGCGTAGTCAACGTAGTGAATTCCAAAGCGGTTCGTGTACCCGTCGGCCCACTCAAAGTTGTCCATCAAACTCCACAGAAAATATCCCTTCACCGGCACACTGTCCGCCGTCGCCCGGCGCAACTGCGAGAGATAACTGCGCAAGTACGTCACGCGATCCGTGTCATAAACACGCCCGTCCGTCGCCACCTCATCAGCAGCCGAACACCCATTCTCAGTGATGTAGATCTCTCTCGCTCCCCAGAGCTTCGCAACGTGTCGCGGTCCCCAGTAAAGCGAGTCCGGCACGACGAGCAGCCAGGGAGACGGCGCATGCGGATGCGACTTCGCATGTTGCACGTGAGTGTAGCCAACCGGCGCTGATTCATCAGCGCGTACAAACTGTCCTGAGTAAACATTGATACCGACGAAGTCGAGCGGGCTCGAAATGATCTTCAAGTCTTCAGGCGTGAACTTCGGGGCATTCTCGGCTTCGGATTTCAAGTACCAGTCAGTGTACTTCCCTTCCATGATCACGGTGAGATATGGCGCGTTCATCTCGCGCATCGCCCGCTCCGCCGCCAGAACGTTCGACAGCGTCTCAACCACCGGCACCGCAATCGAGATGTTTTCAGCGAGACCGATCTTCGTGCCACTCTTCGCATTCGCGCGAATCGCCTGCACGGCCAGACCATGACCGAGCACCGCATGATGCCGCGTTGTGTTCAGGCGCAACCCGGTGAGTTTCAGCCCCGGCGCGTGTACACCCAAGCGATAACCAACCTCAAGGAACGCGCCAAACTCATTGATCGTGAAGATGTGCTTCACACGATCGGTCAGACGCGCCGCGACGTAGCCCGCATAATCACCAAAAGCTTTTGACGTGTCGCGGCCTTCCCAACCACCAAAACGATCCTGTAACGACTGTGGCAAATCCCAGTGATAGAGAGTCGCGTAAGGCTGTATGCCGTTTGCGAGCAACTCATCGACGAGGCGATTGTAGAAATCGAGTCCTTTTGGATTCGCTGGACCATCGCCGTTCGGAAACACGCGCGGCCAGGCGATCGAGAAGCGATAAGCCTTCACGCCCAGCGCCTTCATCAACTGCACGTCACTCTTGTAAAGATGATAGTGATCGTTGGCGACGTCGCCGTTTGAGTTGCTATTCACTTTGCCGGGTGTGTGCGAGAACGTGTCCCAGATGGATGGACCACGACCATCTTCCTTGACGGCGCCCTCGACCTGATACGAGGCGGTCGCCGTGCCCCAAATGAAGCCCGGCGGAAACTCGCGGCCGGTATTGGGCTGATTTTGAGTGGCGCGGTTAAATCCGGGCGAAGGCAGCCCCGTCGTCGAAACGAGCGCAGCCCCACCCGCGAGTTTTGCAAACGTCCGCCTCGAAATTTTCTTCATCGATAAATTGTCCTCCTGTTTTTTTGAAGACGCTAAAATTCGACGCCAAACCTGGCCAACATCTCGCGGCGCCCGGTATTCGTGACACGTATTGCCCTACTGTCGAGATCTTGAGCTACCCATTTTTTCTTAATCGCAAGCTTCAATAGCGCCGCACCCAAAGCGCCGCCGAGGTGAGGACGCCTTTCACTCCAGTCGAGGCACGCATACGCGAATCGCCGTCGTAACCCCCGTATTTCTTCAACATCGATGCCGAGCGCCTCGACAGCTTTCGCGCCTTCGACCGTCAAGTCATAAGAATCGTTTGCAGAGCGCGATAGCCATTTGAGCTGATTGAATCTGTCGTGTAGCAGCACCCCCAAATGACCGGCCATATGATCGTAACAAACTCGCGCGGCCCGCAATCGCGTTGGCGTGTTTGGAATAAACTTCGGTCGTGGCTGGTCTACTAATACGCTGAGGCCTTCAAGCACTCGCGCGACCTTTGGTCCATCGAGGCTGTAAAACCTGTGCTTGCCCTGCGTAATTACTTTAACGAGGTGTTCGGCCTTCAAACGATTGAGGTGCGCGCTGGCAGTTGAGGTGGCAACGTCAGCAACGATGGCGAGTTCGGTGCTCGTGCGCGCGTGACCGTCCATTAGACAAAACAGCATGCGCGCGCGTGCCGGCTCGCCGATGGCACCTGCAATCCTGGCCACCGCCACCTCATCCAGTTGTTCTACATTCACATTTTGATAATAAGCGAATCGTCGCTGCTGTGACAATGGTATAAAAGTGAGAAATTGGAGAACAACACAATGATCACATGCATCATTCGCTACCAAATCGATCCTTTCCAACGAGACGTGTTCAAAACTTACGCTGAAAATTGGGGACGCATCATTCCACGATGCGGCGGTCATCTTGTCGGCTACTTCCTGCCACACGAAGGCACAAACGATGTCGCCTGGGGACTGATCGCATTCGACAGTCTCGCCGCTTATGAAACTTATCGCGCACGCTTGCGGTCGGATTCAGAAGCCGTGGCAAACTTCGCGATGGCGGAAAGCAAACGTATCATTCTCCGTGAAGAGAGAAATTTTGTGCAGGTAGTGGAAGGAACACTTCATGTTGAACCAGGCTGAAAAAGGTACGGCGTTCGCTGAGCTGCATAAGCGCGCCGGGACGTTCATTATTCCCAATCCGTGGGATGTGGGCAGCGCGCGACTGTTGGCCCATCTTGGTTTTGAAGCACTCGCGACGAGCAGCGCCGGCTATGCGTTTTCGATCGGAAAGCCGGACAACGCTGTCGGTCGCGAGGCGATGTTGGCCCACGCTGCGGCGATGGCGGCGGCAACCGATCTTCCGGTCAGTATCGATCTTTAGAATGGCTTTGGTGATACTCCTGAGATCGTTGCAGAGACGATCCGTCTGGCCGCCGCGACCGGCGCTGTGGGCGGATCGATCGAAGATGCAACCGGGCGCGCTGATGATCCGTTGTACGAGCGCGAACTTGCCGTTGATCGAATCAGAGCCGCGGCTGAAGTCGTCCGCACACTCCCCTTTCCGTTCATGTTAACTGCGCGTGCGGAAAACTATCTCGTGGGCAAGCCCGACCTAAAAGCCACAATCGAGCGATTGCAGATGTATCAGGAAGCCGGTGCTGATGTGCTCTATGCTCCCGGCCTCACGAACAAAGAAGAAATCGCAACTCTGATCAGCTCGGTCGATCGTCCGGTAAATGTGTTGATGGGTTTGAAGGGCGTGAAACTAACGGTCGCGGACGTGTCGGCCACTGGCGCAAAGCGCATCAGCGTTGGCAGCGGCCTCGCGCGTTGCGCTCTCGGCGCTTTTCTCCGTGCCGCACGCGACATACGAGAACATGGGTCGTTTGCTTTTGCCGATGATGCTATCGACTACCGGACCATCAATTCAATGTTCGCGTCTTGACACGCGCAGGTGTCGAGGCATATGTTTGTCGCCTCGTCACAATGTTCTTTGTAATCTTAGCAATCGCTAATTCAACTCGACGTCGTCGGGTTGGACCGTCGCAGGTGCCCATGAGGGCGACAAGGGAAGTTGGGTGAAATGCCCAGACGGTTCCCGCCACTGTGTACCGGCAATTGCATAGCTTCCATCACGTCACTGATCTCCGCGGGAGATTGGGAAGGCCGTGAAGCTACGCGCTCGAGCCGGAAGTCAGGAAACCTTGCCTGCTGCAACGGAAGCGACCACAGCAGCTCCGGGAAAGGGCCAGTGGCGTCAAAGCAAATTTAGATACAACTATCGAGTTTAGACGCCCTCGATCTTCCATTGGAGATCGAGGGCGTTTTTTTATTTGGGCCACGAAAGAGAGTCAAAAAGCTATGAGAAAAGTCATCGTTTCGATACTGATCACATTGATCGTTGTTGGTGCAGCGCAAGCGCAATCCGCAGGGATCAGTGGCTACATAAAAGATCCGCAGGGTGCGAACGTGCCGGGCGCGACGGTCCGGCTTTACGGGCGCGAGCGCAGCTTCAGCCTGGTTACGGTGACTGATTCGAGCGGCGCGTACAGCTTCAAGAATCTCGCGGCGGGCGAGTATCTCGTCGAAGCTGAAGCAAGTGGTTTCGCGCTCGCGCCCGCACAAGCTGTTGATGTCGAACGTGGCAAGACGACTACGCACAACGTCACACTCGAGCTCTCAGGCTTACGCAGCGCTGTTGTGATCACTGCTTCTGATACACCGCAGACTGTCGACGAAGTTTCAAAAGCACTGACGGTCGTCGGCGATCAGGAGATCGATGAACGCGACGAGCTTGCGATTCCTGAAGCGCTGCGAATCGTGCCGGGATTGCGCGTGCAGCAGCTCGGTGGTCCAGGCTCTCTCACTTCGATCAAAACGCGCGGCTTGCCGAGCGAAGACACGGCTGTTTTGATCGACGGCATACGCTTTCGTGACGCCGCCGCGCCCCAGGGCGACGCCTCAGGTTTTTTGGAAGACTTGATCGTCACCGATGTCAGTCGCGTTGAAGTGCTGCGCGGCTCCGGGTCTTCCCTGTACGGCTCAAACGCAGTCGGCGGTGTTGTGAATATCGTCACGGATGAAGGTGGTGGTCCACTTCACGGCAGCGTGCTCGGTGAAGGCGGAGGCCTCGGTCTGTTTCGAACACGAGCGCAGCTCGCCGGCGGCGCACGAAACAATCGCGTGGTCTATAGCGGCGGCTTTTCGTTCTTCAACGTCGCTCACGGCATTGACGATCAGGACGAAGCACGCACGACGAGCGGGCAAGGAAGAATTCTGTTTCGTTTGACGCCGACCGCGACACTCACGGGACGCATTTACACCGCCAAGTCGCGAGTAGAGTTGAACAACAACCCGGAAGGCCTTGGCACTCTTCCCGCGGGCATCATCGAAGCGATTCCCTTTTCGACTTTCATTCCCGGCGTCAATGATCCTGACGCCCTGCGTAAAGCAAACTTCTTCGACGGCGCGCTCACGTTCACGCAACGTCCCACTGAAGCTTTCGGCTACACGATCAGTTACCAGGGCCTCGTCACCAATCGCAGCAGTATCAATGGCCCACTCGGCGCCGGCTTTCAACCTTTTGGCGGCACGACGCGATCTGATTTCGACGCGCGAGTTCACACGCTCAACGCGCGTGTCGATTTGCGCGCCGGGCACTTCAACTACATCACGGGCGGATACGAGTTTGAGAACGAGAGTTTTGCGAACCCGTCGTTTCAGGTCAATCCTGCCGACAACTCAGACGTCGACGTCGCGCAACGAAGTCACGCCTTCTTTGTTCAGGACCAACTGCGCTTTCTCGACGATCGTCTACAGATCGCCGCTGCTTTTCGCACCCAGTTATTCCGGTTGGACCAGCCGGTGTTTACGCCCGCGGCGTCAGCGCCTTACGCTGGTATCACCTTTCAGTCGCCGCCAACGGCATACACCGGCGATGGCTCGATCGCTTACACATTTCGATCGACGGGCACAAAGCTGCGCGGGCACATCGGCAACGGCTATCGCGCGCCGTCGCTGTTTGAACGTTTCGGAACGGCTTTCGACAGTTTCTTTGGTTACTCCATCTTCGGCGATCCGCGTTTGAAGCCGGAACAGTCGGTAGCCTTCGACGCCGGGATAGATCAGACGTTTGCCAACAATCGAGTGCGTGCTTCGGCGACTTACTTTTACACCGAGCTGCGCCGCATTATCTTCTTCGACTTCTCGGGCCTGATCGATTTCAATACCGATCCGTTCGGACGATTTGGTGGTTATCTCAATACTGATGGCGGCATCGCGCGCGGCGCAGAAGTCGAGCTCCGCGCCACTCCGTTCCGGACGTTGAATCTCACGGCTGCGTACACGTTCACAAAAGCACAGCAGCGCACGCCGCAAGTGCCGGGGACGATACGCGCGCTCGTGATTCCCGAGCACCAGTTCTCGATCGTCGCTACACAGCATGTGGGCCGCCGCGTGCTGATCAATTTCGATTTCTCTGCGTCGAGCAACTACATCGGCGCGGTGATCGATCCGACGACGTTTTCCAGTCGCGGGTTTAGATTTAAAGGACTCGCAAAAGCTGATCTCGGCGCGAGCTATTCGTTGCCGCTGGGTGATGACCGGCGACAACTGCGCTTCTTCGGATATGTTGATAATCTTTTCGATCGGGAATATTTCGAGAGTGGCTTTCGCACACCGGGGAGGACGGGCAGGGCCGGCGCAACGTTCGTGTTCTAAGATGATGGAAACGGATGACAAGCCAGAGGTGCTTACGGAGGGCGAGGACTATTATTTCGAAGATGGATTGATGGTCCTCACCGCTCAGTATCACTTGCGAAGGGGTTACTGTTGTGAGCAGGGGTGCCGCCATTGTCCGTATGGATTTGTAAAGACAGGATTACAGGATTTGCAAGATTAACAATGAATATCACGAGCTTTCCTCGCCGCATCATCTGCCTCACGGAGGAAACCACCGAGACGCTCTATCTTCTCGGTGAACACGGTAGCATCGTAAACAAAACAGGCTACACGGTGCGTCCACCGGAAGCGCGGCAGAAGCCGAAAGTCTCTGCTTACATCAACGCGAAGTTTGACAAGATCATGTCACTCAAACCTGATCTGGTCTTCGCCTTCTCCGATCTGCAGGCTGACATTGCCGCTGAGCTGATCCGGCGCGGCGTCACCGTCTTTACCTTCAACCAGCGCAGCATCGTCGAGATTCTGGAAATGATTCTGACGATTGGACGCATTGTCGGCAGCGCGGAAAAAGCGGAGCAACTGGTCGCAACGCTACGAACTGAAATGGATGCAATTGCTGAATCGGCATCGCGTTTTCCTTATCGTCCGCGCGTGTTGTTTGAAGAGTGGTACGACCCGCTCATCTCCGGAATTCGCTGGGTCGACGAGCTGATCGAGATCGCCGGCGGCGATCCAATCTTTCCTGAGCTGCGTGAATGCCAGAGCGCGAAAGATCGTATCATCGATCCAACTATCGTGATCGATCGCGATCCGCAAGTGATCATCGGCTCGTGGTGCGGACGGCAGGTCAAAAAGAATCTGATTCGAGCGCGTGAAGGTTGGAATAGCATCAGCGCCGTTCGCCACGATCACATTTACGAGATCAAGTCAGCCTACATTCTCCAACCCGGCCCAGCCTCGCTTACCGAAGGCCTGCGCCAACTGCACGCCATAATCGGCCAGACAACCCAAATGGCCCAAACCGCCCTCTGAGCAACCAGTATTCGGCTCTCCCACAGCTCCGCAAACAGGTAATTCAGTTATTTGGACGCTTTGTGACAATCCTATTCGTGTAACAGGGATTCACATTGGCGCCGGTTTGCGGAGTTAACCTGAGAACCGGTCACGCGACTGGGCCTCCAGTCACCTGTTCTCGGAATGCCATAACTCGTCTGCTCCGGCAGACCACACTCTAGGAGGATACTCTGTGTTTAAGACCATCATGATCGGAACGATCATCATTGCGTGCGCCTCAATTGCCGCCGCGCAATCCGACTATAAGAAGTTTGAGTTTTTTGGTGGGTATTCGCACAACCGGGTCGACACCGGCCTTGGCGACAACGATCCTTCAGTGCAGGATATCTTCAACGAGCGCGAGGGCTTTCACGGGTTCGAAGTCTCAGCGACGGGGAACCTCACGCGCTATATTGGAATCAAGGGCGACTTTTCAGCACACTTCAAGAACACAACATTTCCAGTTCCCGGTGTTGCGGGCGCGAATGTGGACGTCGATTCACGTCTCTACAACTTTCTTGGAGGCGTGCAAATCAAAGACAACTCTAACGAAGGGACGTTCAAGCCATTTGCTCACGCCCTCGTCGGCGTTGCGAATGGTCGTGCCAGCGTGGATTTCAATAACCTCGCTTGCATTGCGATATCCCCGAGTCCGTGCTCGCCTTTCACTGAATCCGAGACGGGATTTGCCGGTGCGTTTGGCGGTGGTATCGACATTCGCGCGAGCGATCGCATCTCGATCAGGGCGATACAGATCGACTACAACCCGACGCGATTGTTTGACAGCACACAGCATAACTTCCGAATCGGAGTCGGAATTGTGTTTCACTGAGTAAAGAATCCACAGATGACACAGATTGATCTGTGTCATCTGTGGCTCAACAACAGCATGTCCTGGTACGACAATCCATCCTCGCGGCCGGACCAACTTCCATAAATCCTCTTTTCCACTGCCAGCCCATACTTCTCCAGCAACTGCATCACGAAACTCTCATCGTATGCGACTGCACTCTCCGGACTGTGCTCGTGCATGTAGCGCCATTCACCTTCGCCATAATTGAATGCGAGATCGTTTGCTAATCTTGCTTGCTCTTCATTGAGAAGAAAGAACGTCGCGAGACAACGTCCATCATTCTTCAATAGACGCGCGACTTCACTCAGATAATTGCTAACTTCAGGCGGGCGCATGTGTGTGAAGACTGATTTCAAGAGGATCAGATCGAATGAGCGATCTGCGAATGGAAACTGGTACGCTTCGGCGCGTTGCGCTGCATTCGGATTGTACGCGAGATTGCGGACGTCGATGTGTGCGAACTGGAAGTTCTTATGCCGTCGCGCAATCTTCCGCTGGCACCAGCTTATGGATGGTCGATGTATGTCTACTCCGACGTAGCCACCGCTTTCATCCAGATAGTTTTTCAAGTGCAGCGCCATCTGGCCACAACCGCAGCCGATATCAAGCACACGCTCACTCGGCTGCAACTCTGCCAGTGAACGCAAGTAACCCATAAACTCCGCGCCCGACGATTCAAAGCTCCGCAGCGGCCCGACATACCGGCGCAGGTGCAACGGCGGCAATTCCCTTTTGCCCTGCACCACTCGAGCGACGTAGTCCACCGGCCCAAGCGCCACCAGCCCGGCGTTTCGAATGGTTCTCAGCAGACTGATCGTGTTCCGGTTCATGCCGGTGCGCGATTGTGCCACGGATGAACACGGATTACACTGCGGATCTGCTTTTTACTTCCACAAAACCGTGAGGTAGTCATGCAAATGCGCCGCGTAATACTCGTGTTGATGATGATTGTTGGGCTCGCAACTGTCACACAACATGCCGCGTCAAACTCGTTCACGATCGAACAGATTAAAGGTTATCCGTTTCCGAATGAATTGACTGCATCCGCAACCGGAGCGCGGATCGCGTGGGCGTTCAATGAGCGAGGGGCGCGGAATGTTTGGGTGGCGGAAGGGCCTGATTTCAAGGCGCGACGATTGACAAATTATGAAAATGACGACGGCCAGGAGCTGACCAGTCTTTCGATCTCAGCGGACGGCAAGTATGTGGTCTATGTTCGCGGTGGAGACCATGGATCGAACTTCGACAGCTCGGTCGGTGTCAATCCCGCGATAGGGCCAACCCAGATGAAGGTTCAGATCTGGAGCGCACCGTTCGGCGGCGGCGAGCCGAAGCTTTTGGGCGAGGGCGACGAGCCACTGATCTCACCGAAGAGCGATCGCGTGGTGTTCGGAAAAGAGCGCGGCTTATGGGCGGCGCCGCTCGACGGCTCGACACCAGCCAAGCGTCTCTTCTTCGCGCGCGGCGAATGCGGCTCGCCCGCGTGGTCGCCTGACGGCTCCAGGCTCGCGTTCGTTTCCAATCGCGGCGACCATTCGTTCGTCGGCGTCTACACAAACGAATCGACACCTATCGTGTATCTCTCGCCGTCAACTTCGCGTGACTCGAGCCCGCGCTGGTCGCCTGACGGAAAGCGAATCGCGTTTGTGCGACGGCCCGGTAGTGGCGGCGCGCCCGAGCCGGTACTCGAACTACGCCCGCAGGCATGGTCCATCTGGACCGCCGACGCTACCACCGGCGATGGACAACAACTCTGGAAAAGCCCGTTCACTTTGCGCGGCTCTCCGCCGAGCACGGAAGGCGGAACAAACCTGCAATGGGCCGCCGCTGGGCGCATCGTGTTTCTCTCGTACCTCGACGGCTGGCCGCATCTTTACTCGATACCGGAAAACGGCGGCGAGCCAATGTTGCTGACGCCTGGCAACTACATGGCCGAGTACATCTCGATCAGCAACGATCGACGTTACCTCGTCTTCGCCGGAAACATGGGCACTGACGCTGATGACATCGATCGCCGCCACGTCGTGAAGGTCCCGGTCGATCGCGCCGAACCCGTCGTGATGACTCCCGGCAAAGGACTCGAGTGGACACCGTTCGTAACCGGCGACGGCAAATACATCGCGTACATCGGCGCGACGGCGCAACGTCCGCCGCTGCCGGTCGTGATGGCTGCGTCGGGCGGTGGTAAAGCAATCACGCTTGCGGAAGATCGGATTCCGAGTAATTTTCCGGCGGCACAACTCGTCGTGCCGAAGAAGGTGCAGTTCAAAGCGCCCGATGGTGTTGAAGTGCACGGGCAGTTGTTTGAGGCGGCGGGCGGCGCGTCGAAGAAGCCGGCGATCGTGTACGTTCATGGTGGTCCACCGCGACAGATGCTCGTCGGCTGGCACTATTCTGATTACTACACAAACGCATACGCGCTGAACCAGTATCTCGCGAGCCGCGGGTACGTGGTGCTGTCAGTCAATTATCGTTTGGGGATTGGCTACGGGCATGATTTTCATCGCCCGCCGAATGCGGGCGCGCAGGGCGCGTCGGAGTATCAGGACGTGAAGGCGGGCGCCGAGTATTTGCAGCGACTGTCGCAGGTTGATGCGAAGCGGATCGGGATCTATGGCGGATCGTATGGCGGGTTCCTAACGGCGCTCGCGCTCGCACGCGACTCGCAGCTCTTCGCTGCCGGAGTCGATATACACGGCGTACACAACTGGACCGCGGAGCGCGCCGCGTCGTTGCTCGAGAATCGTTACGAGAAAGTTCCGGACCTTCAGCAGGCGCTCGACGTGTCGTGGCAGTCGTCACCTGTTTCGTCTATTGCGAGTTGGAAGTCGCCGGTGTTGTTGATTCACGGTGACGACGATCGCAACGTGCGCTTCAGTCAAACGACGGATCTCGTGAGGCGTTTGGAGAAAGCGGGTGTGTCGTACGAGGAGTTAGTAATACCTGACGACACGCATCACTTCATGCGCCACGCGAATCTGGTGAAAGTTGATACGGCGGTCGCGGCGTTCTTCGACCGCGTGTTCGGGATGAAGAGCGTTAGTGAGTAGGTTTCCTTTGCGGTCCTCTGCGTATCTCTGCGATCTCTGCGTTGAAGAACCGATTTAACGCAGAGACCGCAGAGATACGCAGAGGACCGCAGAGAAATTTCCGTTTATGGGCCGAAGCGGTGACGGTATTCGTCGGAATAGATGAAGCCGAAGATCATGTGCCGGAAGTTGCTCGGGTCTGTTGTCAAGGTGGCGACCCAGTTGTCGTAACCAACTGTGTCCGGGTCGCGCCGCAGATAGCCGAAGTATTGCATCGCCACGAACGCGCGGATGAAGAACTTGTCCGTCACGCTGGGTAGCTCCACGATCTCGCGCAGCACCTGGGCGCGCGTCTTCTGGTTTCCATCCAGCGCCGCCACCAAAGCCGCCTTGTTGGCGAGCGTCACTTCCGCGTTCAGCTCCAGCGCATCGACGTACGCGCTGTTCGACAACGCGTCGTAACGATTCTTGAACTCCGGTCGCTGCACGAACGCATCCGTGTAAGCCGCTTTACTGATCACTTCTGATTCCGGCGATTGCGGTCCACCAACCTGCGCCATGTCAGGCACAAACTCCACATACGCTGGTCGCCTATCGAAACCGACTTCGTAAAACTTGTACGCAAAATAGCCGCGGCCGCGGAACTCGTCCGAGAGGAAGAAGCCGGCCGACACGTGTACGCGATCGCATTCAGGATGATCAAACTCACCAAAGCCGTTGTTCGGACAGGGGGCGAGGGTTAGGATCCAGTTATCGAGACCGATCGTGTCAGGCAAGCGGCCCAGGAAGTCGATGTACTGCTGCGTGATGAACGGAGTCACACCATCGATCGGGTTCTGCGTCGCCGGTGTCGTGTCGTTATCAGTGATGGTGATCGTCGCCGTGCTGGTCGTGCCAAGCAGCGCGCCGGCCGGCCCGTTCAAACTCACTGTCAGCGTTTCATCACCTTCGACAATCGCATCGTCAATGATCGGAATCGTAAACGTCTTGATTGTTTCACCAATCGCAAACTGCACCCGACCGACTGCCGTTGCGTAGTCGCAGCGCTCTGAGGCTTTGCCGTTCGCGACCGTGCAGTTCTGCAAGCCGGCCGTGTCGGTAGTGGCATACTGGACCGTCGCAGCTCTCGTTGTGTCACCGGCGCGCGTGACGGTTACAGTCGCAAATCCCGCTCCTTCATTCACACTGGCAGCCGCATTATTGAGCTGGACCGATGCGTCGTCATTGATGATCGTCACAAGGGCAACCGGATTCGGGAGAGAGGTTACGTTCGTGGGATTGCTCAATATCACTCTGAACCTCTCGTTCGCCTCGACGTTCGTGTCTCCTTTGATAGTGATGTTGATTGTTGCCGATGTTGATCCGGCAGGTATGGTGACAGTCCCTGAGGCAGCAACGTAGTCAGTGCTCTCAGATGCCGTGAGGTTGCTCGTCGCATAGTCGACAGTCACAACCTGCACGGACGGATTAGACATGGTTACGTCGATGGCAACGTTCGTCGTTCCTGAATCGCCTTCCGTAACGTTAATCGCAGCCGGCAGAGAGACTGATGGTCTGAACTCGTTGTCGCTGATCGTGATTGTGCCTGAGCTCGGCGTTATCAGGACCGCCGCTCCCGTTGGGCCACTCAACGTTAGATTGAACGTCTCATTTGCATTTTCAAAGAGATTATCGTTGATGATCGGAATCGAGATGTTCTTGCTCGACTCGCCGGGCGCAAAAGTGAGCGTACCGCTCGTAGCGGTGTAGTCGGAACCCGCAATCGCAGTACCGTCGCTCGTCGCAAAATTGACGGACGTCGTGCCGGAGACGTCGCCGGTTCGAGCAACTCTTATTAACGCTGTTCCCAGATCTTCCGAAATGAAAAACTTGTCAGTATCAAACTGAATTCCGGTCGGCATCGGGCCGCCCGTCGATACCAAATCCGTCTGGAGGAGATAAACCCGGCTCGTTTCTGGCGATTGTGTAGGCGTGGTGTTGAATGCGAGCCCATTCGTTCCCCAGCGCACGAGATTCACCGGATCGCCAAAAACTCCAGGCACCGTTATTGATCCCACCGATGCGAAGGTATTCGAATCAAAAACAGTTATCACAACATTCGAACCGCTCGCGGACGCAAAAAACGTCCGGTGATTCACGCTATCAACCGCCATGATCCTGGAACCTGAAACCTGAAAAGTTCCTTTCCAGTCTCCACTCACCGGATCCGCAACTAAACCGAAGTCGGAAAACAAGAGACCGTCTGAAAACTTGATCGATGTCCCACCTGGCCCAAAACCTGAAGTGGTCGTCGCTTGCGTGAGTCCGTTTGCATCAACGAGATACTTCACTAATGAGCTGCCTGATACGCTGTAAAGGATCGACGGGTCAGCACCGAAATCGACAACGCCCGGATTAGCAGTGTTGGGCCGCTGAACGCCATTATCAAAAACTCCAAGGCCGTTGCCGGCAGCCTTGCTCAACACCAGTGACTGCGGGCTTCCCGGAACAACTTTCATGTCAATCACATTGTCAGAACCGATACTGAATTGCAGGCCGGCGGTGGCAGTCGGTATGTCGAACCCGCGCACAGCATTCGCGCCACGGAGGTGCGTCCACAACGTTTGACCATCGCCCGAAATCGCCATCTTGCGTGGCTCGCTGCCAATAAAGACTGCTGGTCCAACTTCTCCGGTCGTGGGAGTGATCTTCGTAATGCTGTTACCATTAACTCCGGCAGTGCTTGGTACGCTCGCATAAAGAGCCTGGGTTGCTTCGCTGTACACGAGACCGTTGGTTGGTAGATCGACACGTCTCACAAATGTTGGGATGTATGGAGGAGTCGGCGATGGTGTTGGCGATGGCGTGGGCGTCGGACTCGCAACCGGCACACTCGCGTTAACCAGCGAAGTCTCGATCAGATATATTCTTTTATCGAAGGTACGCAATGCCAATCCGTTGGTCCCCCACCTGACCATATGGGCGGGACCTCCTGTCAGTCCTTCGACGTTGATAAAGCCTACTGGAAGAAACGTATTGAGATCATAGGCCACGATCTGTCCAGTCACGCTCACCGGCGGGCTGACGAACTGGGTCTTCAGGAAAAAGGCGCGCCCGTTAGCAACATCGATCACGTGAGAGTCACCGGATGCGTCCGAAAAAGTTCCCACCACAGATCCGGTGCCGGGATCGATCACTTGCCCGCTGGAACCATAGAGAAGATTGTTCGCGAGGATCATCTCGACGCCGGAGGAGAACGGAAACCTTCCGGTTACCGTCACTCCGGAATTATCGATCGACATTTTGCTGAGACTGCCAAAACTGGATCCATAGAGGAGCGACGGTGACGCAAAGGCAAGAATGTTACTTCCGTCTGTATGGCCCGGACCTGTTTGGGGGCGCCGCACACCGTCATCAAAAATCGCGACACCTGCTTGCGATGGTGAGACATTGAGATTTTGCAGCGCAACAGCGAGTACGGACGGATTGCCGGGAGACACAGCAATGTCACTGAATCCATAAGTGCCGAAAAAATTGTCGCGTCCCACGAAGAACTGCTGCCCGGCAGTGTGAGTAAGAATGTTGTAGCGGCGTATTGATGCGGCTCCATTCAGACCGACATAGAGCGTGGCGCCGTCATCAGCAGGAGCCAATATGTTTGGCTCGCTGCCGATGAAAGTTTGACTTGTTACGGCCCCCATTACCGGATCGATCTCGGCGATGCTGTTTCCGCTGCTGCCCTCATTGCTCGGCACACTCGCATAGATCTTTTGTGTGGCTTCGTTGTAGACGAGATCGTTCGCACTCAACGTCATCTGTCTGATGAATGCAGCGGCTGCGGGCGACGGTGATGGAGATGGTGTTGGCGAAGGTGTTGGAGTCGGCGTCGGTATCGGTTCTGCTGAAGGAATCAGCGCGGTTTGAATAATGAATAGCTGGCTGCCGTTAGTGCGAAAGGCAAGTCCGTTTGCGCCCCAACGGACCATCGAAGTCGGAGTTCCCAGAACGCCATCTATGTTGAGCGAGCCCAGCAGTAGAAAAGTATTTATATCGAAGACCTTGAGCGTGAGCGTTCCGTCTGTTGGTCCAACCGTCAGATAGTATGCGCGTCCCGAAGAAGGCTCAGGCACGAAGGGAGACCGGAAGGCGAACGTGCTGGCATTACCGAATGTGCCTAACAATGAGGCGGTATCGGGGTTAACTACGTGGCCGCCGGAAGTAAAAACCAGGCCGTTACTGAACTTGATGGTCCCAAAGACGGTCGGGGTTATGTTCGCGCCGGGGCTCACACCTGACGCGTCAAGATTAAGAATCTGGATGCCGGCTGACGGGCCGCTTCCAAATAGTTTGGACGGAGATGCGGAGAAGGCGAGAAAGTCAGAGCCGCTGAGGTGACCTGGTCCAGTGTTGGGTCTCTGAACGCCATTATCGAAGACTGCCACACCAGCTTCGGGCGGACTAACGCCTCCGTACTGTCTGGCAATCGCCACCGTACCGGGATTCGCGGGAGCAACAGCTAAGTCAGTGATGTTGTAGCGACCAAAGAATGAGTCCTGGCCGACTGAGAACTGAAGACCCGGAGTGTTTGTTAGTACGTCGAAACGGCGAATCGCGAATGCGCCATCGAGTGAGGCGTAGAGGCTGTGACCGTCGTCTGAAAGTGCGAGTTTGTTGGGCTCACTACCGATGAATGTAGTGCTGGTGATTGATCCGGTGGTTGGGTCGATCGCTGCGATGCTGTTGCCGCCACTTCCGGCGCTGCTCGGTAAACTGGCGTAAATCCTTCCCGTCGTGCTGCTGTAAACCAGGTCGTTCGTGGTGAGGTTGATGCGCCTGATGAACTCGGTTGGGCCAGCGGGTGGGTTTGCGGCTGCACTCCTGGTTGCGAGCAAGAAAGGAGATACGACGAGATTAGTAAGACTGACGAGTACTAAGACGGCCAGTCTTCGCGCATGTTGTATGTTTCTCATGGGTCTTTTCTCTGTGCAGCCTCTGTGTCTCTGTGGTTGATCGCAGAAACACCACAGAGACACAGAGAACACAGAGGTTGCACAGAGAAGAATCTCCTCGATTACGGCCCGAACCGGTGACGGTATTCGTCGGAATAGATGAAGCCGAAGATCATGTGCCGGAAGTTGCTCGGGTCTGCTGTCAAGGTGGCGACCCAGTTGTCGTAACCAACTGTGTCCGGGTCGCGTCGTAGATAGCCGAAGTATTGCATCGCCACGAACGCGCGGATGAAGAACTTGTCCGTCACGCTGGGTAGCTCCACGATCTCGCGCAGTACCTGGGCACGCGTCTTCTGGTTTCCATCCAGCGCCGCCACCAGAGCCGCCTTGTTTGCGAGCGTCACTTCCGCGTTCGTCTCCAGCGCATCGACGTACGCGCTGTTCGACAACGCGTCGTAACGATTCTTGAACTCCGGTCGCTG
>Ga0207710_10000569_pt1 | contig 22108 bp, 18 predicted proteins | sample KBSS24metaG_FD_184400 | JGI IMG/M metagenome (GOLD analysis project Ga0207710, IMG submission 184400) | Switchgrass rhizosphere microbial communities from Kellogg Biological Station, Michigan, USA - KBS S2-4 metaG (SPAdes) (version 2) | ecosystem: Host-associated > Plants > Roots > Rhizosphere...
TGGACGGCCGGGGACAGGAGCCCGAGCTGGTCGCCGGCCTCGCCTGGGACGCGGTGCTCGAGGAGCGCTACGTCGCCGTCACCAACCCGGCTTCGCGCCCGTTCGCCGAGGCCCACGCCCGGGAACTACTCTCGGCCATCACCGGGTCCTGACCTCCCGGTCAGCTCCCCCACCCGGTCGGCCTGTGGGGCTCCAGAACCCCGATTTGGGCGGTGACCTGCGCGTTTGCCTGCCGGACTGGGCCTGCGTCAGGCAGGCTGGACGGTCATGGTGTGGTCGCTGCTCTACGCCCTGACACGCAACACTCTCGGACTGATGCTGCTCCGCATGCGCGGGGACACCGCGAAGGACGTCGAGATCCCTCGTCCTGCGACATCAGGTGGCAGTGGTACGACGGCAGGTGAACCGTCCGACGCTGGAACCGGCGGATCGGGTGATCCTCGCAGCCCTGTCCCGGCTGCTGCCCCGGGCCCGCTGGGGTTCGTTCTTCGTCACCCCGGCCACCGTGCTGCGCTGGCACCGTGACCTCCTCGCACGAAAATGGACCTACCCTCGGACGTCGCCCGGACGGCCACCACCCGCTGATGGACCTCGAGGAGCGCAGCCACCGGTTCCGGTTCCTCCTCCGTGACCGCGACACGAAATTCACGGCTTCCTTCAACGGGGCCGGTATCGACGTGGTGCGCACACCGCCCCAGTCCCCGCAGGCGAACGCGGTCGCGGAACGCTGGGTCGGCACCGTCCGCCGGGAATGCACCGACAGGCTGTTGATCGTCTCCGAACGGTATCTGACGTCAGTCCTCGACAGCTACGCGAAGCATTTCAACACTCACCGGCCTCACCGCTCCCTCGACCAGCATCCACCCGACCTGCCATCCGTGGTCACCCCGACCCCGGGGTCCGCCGTCCGTCGCACACACATCCTCGGCAGGCTGATCAACGAATACCGCAACGTCGCCTGACGACCTCCGCAGGCGATCATCCGGGCCGCAAAAGAGCAGCTCGCAGGCCGCACCCGGATTTGGAGCCGAACAGGACCCTCTGGATTGGAGGTTGAGGTGAGTGTACCGTTTGCTCTGGATGGTCGTGGAGAATTAGGATCATCTTCGCGTATCGTTCGTGCCGCGGCGGCGCGCCGCGGCACGGATCCGGCCGGAACGCGGTCGGCTCGACATGTTGTGGACGCGTTCGCCCCTGCCTCTGCGGGACCCTTGGAGAAGCGATGACGTTAGTGGCGGCCGGTGGCCCCGGACTGACCATTCCAGACCTGTCTGACCAGCGAACTTTCGCCGACGGCGTTCCGCATGAGGCCTTCGCGGAGCTCCTTCGTAAGCCCGGCCTTTACTGGCAGCCCACCGACACCGGAACGTCGAACGGCGGCTACTGGGCGGTCACGCGGTGGGCCGACATCGTTGCCATCGAGAAGGACACCGCGACGTTCACGTCGACACGTGGCGCTGCGTACCCGAACATGAACCAGCCGGCGGACAACCCGGTCGCCGACAATCTGATGATGGTCGACCCGCCGCGGCACTCGTACCTGCGTCGGGCCGCGGCGAAGGGCTTCTCGCCGCGGGTGGTGGCGAACTTCGACCCGTGGATCCGTGCGATCGTCCGTGATGTGATCGCGGGCGTCGCGGGCGAGACCGAGTTCGACTTCGTGGCGGAGTTCGCCCGGGTCATCCCGGCGTACGTCATCGCCGACGTGCTCGGGGTGCCGCGGGCCGACCGGGAGAAAACGGTCGCCTGGACGTTAGCGATCTTCGAGGGGACCCAGCAGGCGAACGAGCAGGCGAGTTTCTCGCCGGGGTTCGTGAAGGCACTCGGTGAGATCCAGGCTTACGCGGCCGAGATCCAGCGGAGCAAGCGGGAGAACCCGGGCGACGACATGTGCACGGCGCTGACCGAGTGCGTGGACCGCGGGGAGATCAACCAGGCGGAGTTCCTCCAGTGGATGTTCCTGATCATGGCCGCCGGCTTCGAGACGACCCATACGGCCATCGCGCAGTCGATGGGGATGTATCTGGAGGATCCGGAGGTGAGGGAACTCACCGATCGATCCCTCGGTGAGGACATGATCGGTCGTGCCGTGGATGAGTACCTTCGGCTGATCAGCCCGCCGATGGAGATGGCGCGTACCGCCACCAGAGACGTCGAGTTCCGCGGTGATCAGATCAGCGAGGGCGACGTGATGGTCCTCTACTACATCGCGGCCAACCGCGACCCCGCCGTCTTCTCCGAGCCCGACCGATTCAACCCGTGGCGCGCGGAGAGGGAGACGCTCGCGTTCGGCACCGGCGCACACCGGTGCATCGGGTCCCACCTGGCCAAGCTCGAGTTGAGGATCCTCTGGGAAGAGCTCCGCGCCGCTGGCCTCAACCTCCGTCTCAACGGCACCCCGAAGCGTGGCTGGTCCGTCTTCATCAATGAGTTGCGGGAGCTTCCTGTCGCCAGGGTCTAGCCCAGATCTTTCGTGTCTCGGCCAGGTGTGATCGCCGGCTGCCTTCCCACCTTCGTTGATGTAGAGTTTTGCCGGTCGTGCTGGGTGTGGCCGTGGCCGGGTGCCCTGGTGTCGCGCGGGGTGGGGCGTCCGTCCACGTCCGGAACGGTGTTCTCCCGGTCTGCGGGGTGGGAGGTCGGTGGCCTCGGGTTATCCCGGGGCGGGCAGGGCCCGCAGCGTGGTGATCGCCTGGACGGCGAGCGGGGCCCAGAGGTGATGGGCTGCCAGGTGCGGCACGCTCTGGCGGGCGTGGCGGGCCAGTCGTCCTGCCAGCCAGAACAGCCGGTGGCGTAGCCGTTTCGGTTCCCACCGCCGCGCCGGGTGATCTGCGAGGGCTATCAGCTGGGTCCAGGCGGTCAGGTCGAGGGCGAGCGCGACGAGGGCGCGCCAGATCTGGTTCTGGGTGAAGTCGTGTAGCGGCAGGTTCGTCAGCCCGGTGTCCTTCGCGCCGCGGATACGGTCCTCGCACCGCGCCCTTCGGCGGTGGCGGAGTTCCAGGTCGGCGAGCTGGCCACGGACGGTGTTGGTCGCGAACGCGATGATCCGGTTCCCGTCGACGTCAGTGATCCGCAGCTGCGCGCCGGGGTGGGGTCGTTCCTTGCGGACGATGACCCGCATCCCCGGCGGCCAGCCGGTCAGGTCCATCAGGCCGGTCAGTTCCGCGACGAACGCGCCGGCGCGCGCCTGGCGGTCGGCGTCGTAGGCCGGTGTCCACGCCACCGCGGGAAGCTTGCCGATCAGCTCGGCGGCGCCCTCGGGCAGGGTGAACCCGACCGAACAGCCCAGCCGGCGCTGGTGCAGCCACTCGACGAACCTGTGCGTACCGCCCGCCGAGTCCGCGCGGATCAGCACCGCACCCGACCGGCGCAGCCGCGCCGGCAGCTGGCCGAGGGCTCTGGGGGCGACCGTGATGTGGTCGACGGCCGTGTTCGACCCGCCCTTCCCCGCACGCAGCAGGACCGCCGCCGGCTCCCCCGGCACCGTCCCGGCCGTGGTCGATGAACCCCCACAACGGATGGAAGCCATATCCCCGCTTGCTGGCGCGTCGCCGCCCTCCTCGGGCGGGGTCGGGTGCCCAATCTCGAACAGCTGCCGCGCACCGCAGCTCCGACCACGCCGCATCCCGCAGCTGCCACCCTGGTGCCGCCCTGCTCCGCCGACACCCGAGCGGGTCGGGTGCCGAGGCGCCGGCGGCGTGGGCGAGGAACACGACAGGTACGGATTTGAGAATACCCATCCCTGCGCGGCTACTTAACCCCGCGGAGGAGGCCGTAGCCCGCGCCCACCTCGACGGCCGCCTCCGGGCCAGCTTGGACATCGCCCGCATTCGGTGCCCTCTGCCCCGAGCCCCATTCCCACCGGCGCATCGTCGAGGCCATCCTCAGCGGCGATCTCCCCCTCGCCCACCACCACCGTCCGCGGTGGCGGCGAGGCGGTGCAGCAGCGGCTGCAGGCCGGTGTCGTACGGGTTCGGACCCAGGTACTGCCGCACCGCGACGATCTCCCCGACCGCGGGGACCTCGGCGGGCATGTCGTCCACGAGAACGGCGGGCGGCCGCTCGGCGAGCACGCCCGGGAGGTCCCACGGGCGCGCGGGATCGTCCCGCCGCTTGTCGTACGCGGCGTCGACGAGATCGTCGAACCCGGTCTCCCGGGCCCGGCGCCAGGCGTACTCGCCGCCGCCCGAGCTCCACAGCAGCACCCGGATCCCCCGGCTCCGCAGCGCCACCAGCAGCTCCCGGGCGCCCGGGCGCAGGGAGCAGCCGGTGATGCCGTCGATGAGGGTGCCGTCGACGTCGAACAGCCAGAAGACCCCGTCCGCAGCCGCGGTCGCGGACGCAGCCGGCGGGAGATCGGTGCTGGTCATGACCCCGAACGCGCGATGAAGGCCTTGTTGCCCGGCAGGTCCGCCCGGGGCAGCCCCAGGTCGTGCTGGGCGATGATGTTGCGGAACACCTCGACGGTGCCGCCGTAGGTGGCGGTGCCCGGCGAGTAGCGGTGGGTGTAGTCGAACAGGCCGCCCTCGACCGCCCCGGGGGTGTCGCCCGACAGCAGCCCGGCTGGACCCACCAGGTCGAGCAGCTCGGCGCCCCCGGCGACGATGGCGTCGGAGCACTTGACCCGTCCCGCCGGGCCGGGGGTGTGCAGCGCCGCCTCCAGTTGGACCGCCACGGCCCCGATCCGCTCCCGCACCGCGGGATCGTCCGCGGGGCGGGACCCGTCCGAGCCGGGGGTGGTGGCCCATCGCGCCGCCGCGTCGAGCGCCCGGTGGAGCTGCCGGACCCGCCGGACCGTCGCCGACTGGTCGGCCAGGCCCGCGCCGTCCCCGCCGATCCCGTGCTCGACGTCCAGCGGGCCGTGCAGCACGCCCCAGCCGGCGTTGACCTCGCCGAGGCGGTAGTCGTCGGAGATCCGGACGTCGTCGAAGTAGACGATGTTGGTGCGCTCGCCGCAGAACGTGCGGATGCCCTGGATCTCGATGCCCGGGGTGTCGAGCGGCACGAGGAACATCGTGATGCCCTTGTGCTTCGGGGCGTCCGGGTCCGTCCGGGCGATCAGGAACGTGTACTGGCAGTTGTGCGCGCCGGTGGTGAAAATCTTGGACCCGTTGATGACCCAGCCGTCACCGTCCCGGGTCGCCCGGGTCTTCGCGCTCGCGATGTCCGACCCGCCGTCGGGCTCCGTGTAGCCCAGGCACATCCGCACCCGCCCGGCCGCCACGCCGGCCAGCACGTCCTCCCGGATGGCGTCGGAGGCGTACCGTTCGACGGCGGCCAACACCAGGCGGGTGGTGTCGAGGGTGATCCACGGCAGGCCCGGCCGGCCGAGCTCCACATCGAGAATGCGAGCGCCGAGCGCGTCCAGGCCCGCCCCGCCGCGCTCGACCGGCCACCGGGGCACGATCCAGCCGCGCTCGGCCATCGCCAGGTGCACGCGCTCGTTGAAGCCGTCCCCGGTCCGGTGCTCGTGCTCGAACTCCTCCTCGGTGATGTACTCCGCCGCGAACGCCCGGACCTGGTCACGCAGCGCCAGGTGCTCCTCGTCGAGCTCGATCGTGCTGAAGTCCATGATGCCCTGCTGCTCCTCGACTCAGATCCCGGCCGCGCGCAACCGCGACTCGCCCACGCGGCGGACGTCCCGGCGCGGATCGCCGCCCGCCAGCGCCCAGCCCTTGGCGCGCAGGTAGAACAAGCTGCTGTCCGCCTCCGCGGTGAACCCGAGGCCACCCTGCACGTGCTGGGCGACGTCCACCCCGTGCGTGGCCACCTCGGCGGCGTAGGCCATCGCCACGGCCTGCAGCGCGGGTTCGGTGTCCGGCTCGTGGTCGAGGAACCAGGCCGCCCGACGGCAGAGCTGCCGCCCGCCCACGACGCCGATGTGCACGTCCGCCAGCGGGAACGACACGCCCTGCAGAGTCGCGATCACCACCCCGAGCGTGCGGCGCGTCTTGACGAACTCCACCCCGAGCGCCAAGGCCCCCTCGGTCAGCCCGATCAGGGCCGCCGCCGTCAGGACCTTCCACTCCCGCACCGCCCGCTCGTACAGCGCCGCGGCATTCGGCACCGCGACGACCGTCCGCGTCTCCGCCGCGGGGTCGACCAGCGCGAAGGGCGCCGAGGCCTGATTCGGCAGGTGCCGACGGCGCCCGGGCGCGGCGAGGACAACGAGGTCCCCGTCGTGCAGCCCCACCACCGCGTCCGCCACCGCGGCGGTGGCCACCAGCTGCGGCCCGGTCAGGGGGGACAGCGCCAGCCCGAGGATGCGGCTGCCGTCGGCGGCGGCCGCGACGAGCCGCTGGTCGGCGCCCGCGGCGACCAGCAGCCGGCTCGCCACGACGTGCTCGACGAACGGCACCGGCGCGAGAGTCCGACCCAGCTCCTCCGCCACCAGGCTCAGCTCGACGACGCCGGCGTCGTCCCCACCCGCCTTCTCGGGCAACGCCATCGACGTCGCGCCGAGCGACACCAGCCGGGCCCACAGTGCCGCGTCGAAGCCCACCGGCTCCGCCGCGCGCACCACCGACATCGGACACTCCTTGGCGAAGAAGGTGGCGAAGGCCCCCCGCACCGCCTCCTGGTCCTCGTCCAGCGAGAAGTCCTGCCGACGCAGCTCGAAAGGGTCCATACCGCTCCTCACCCAACACGTGATCTCGGGGCCGACGCGACTCGGCGTACCTAGCCGTCGATGCGGCGCAGCACGCCCGGCCGATCCAGCTTCCCGTTCTCGGTGCGCGGAAGGGCCTCGACCCGCACGATCCGACGCGGGATCTCGTATGGGGCGAGCTCGTCGCGCAGCGCGATCCGCAGCTCCTCGTACGGCGGCAACTCGCCCTCGCTTACCACGACCGCGACCGGGACCTCGCCCAGACGCTCGTCCGGGGCGCCTGCCACGGCGCTGTCCACGATCCCCGGCAGTGTGTTCAGCGCCGCCTCGACGACCGCGGGGTACACGTTGAACCCACCGCAGAGGATCATCTCGCGGACCCGGCCCAGCACCGACAGGAACCCGTCCGCGTCCAGGGCGCCCAGGTCGCCGGTCTGCACCCAGCCCTGTGGGCCCGGGGATTTCGGCCGCCCGTCCGGGCCGATGTAGCCCGCCATCGAGCCGCCGCCGCGGGCCACGATCTCACCGGGTTCCCCCAGTCCGAGGTCGGCGCCCTCCGGCGAGACAATCCGCACCTCCACGCCCGGGGCGATGCGCCCGACGCTGCCCTGCGGGCGCCTGCCCTCCGCCACGTCCTCGAACCGCTCGAAGGCGATCGCGCCGGAGAACTCGGTCTGTCCGTAAGTGCACAGCACCGGCACCCCGTAGCGGCGCTCGAACTCCTCCCGGATGGCGGCCGGGATCGGCGCCGTCCCCACCGTGACCGACCGGACCTTGCCGAGTCCGCGCTCCTCCGGCCAACGGGCCAGGTCGTACACCATCGCCGGGGTCAGCTTGAGTACGTTCACGCCGAACTCGTCGACGAGCCGCAACGCCACCTCGGCCTTGAACTTCGGCACGATCAGCAGCGGCTTGCCGATGTACCAGCCCGAGATCACACCGAGCGTGCCCGCCATGTGGGCCATCGGCGTGAAGAGCGGCGACGGCCTACGGGGCGGGTCCGTGGGGAGCCTGCCCTCGCGGGGCAGACCGCTGCCGAGCGCGATTGCCTCCAACGACCGGCCGAGGCCGGCGTCGGTCAACACGGTGCCCTTCGGCCGCCCCGTCGTGCCGGAGGTGAAGACGACGAGCGCCTCGTCCGCCGCCGCCGGGGACCGCCCCGGCTCCAGGGCCGGGCGCGCCCCGTCGCGGCCGAGCACCGCGTCGCAGTGCGCCTCGTGGAGCCTCCGCTCCGCCTCCGCGTCCGGCAGCAGCGCGCCCAGCAGCACCGCCGAGGCCCCGCTCTGCCATACCGCGCAGATCCGGGCGACGCTGTCGTTGTCGTTCCCGGCGTGCACCCCGACCCGGCGGGCCCCGGCCGGGATGGCGGCCGCGTGCTTCGCCACCTCCTCGGCGAGCCTGGCGAAGGTCCAGGTCCGGCCGTCGAGCTCGGAGACCGCGACGGCGTCCGGGGCGAGCTCGGCGGTCCAGGCGACCACTCGGCGGACGTACTTGGCGGACGGCAGGACGGCCGGGACGGCCGGGACGGCCGGGACGGCCGGGACGGCCGGGACGGCCGGGACGGCCGGGACGGCCGTGGCCTGATCGGTCATCACACGCTCACTCTCGTCGACACGGTCCGGTCATCGGCCCTCGAACCGGGCCGGGCGTCGCTCGCGCAGCGAGGCGATGCCCTCCTTGAAGTCGGCAGTGCGCAGGGAGACCTCCTCCATGAGGGCCTCCTCGGTCAGCGCCTGCCCCAGATCGGCGTCGAGGTGGCGGTGCAGCATCACCTTGGCCAGGCCGACAGACACGGTGGCCGCGGCGGCGAACTCCTGCACCACCTCCTCGACCCGCATGTCCAGGACGTCGTCGGAAACGACCTCCGTGACCATCCCCCACCGCTCGGCGCGCTCCGCGTCCACCGGCTTGCCCAGCATCACCATCTGCTTGGCCCGGGGCAGCCCGATCAGCCGCGGCAGCAGCCACGTGGACCCCGAGTCAGGGGTGAACCCGCGGCCGACGAACGGGGTCCAGAACTTCGCCGTCTCCGACGCCACGATGTAGTCCGAGAGCAAGGCCAACGAGTTCCCGATCCCCGCGGCCCAGCCCCGCACCCCGACGACCACCGGGAGCTGCAGCTCGGTGAGTGCCCGGACCAGCTCGTGGGCGCCGAGGTTGATCCGGCGCTGGTGGTTGCCGACCCGTGGCCGCACGGGCTGCGGCGCGTCCGGCTTGCGGGGTGCGTTGGCCTCGATCAGGTCGATTCCGGTACAGAAGTTCTTCCCGACCGCCGTCAGCGCCACGACCCGGATCTCCTCGGAGGCCGCCGCCTCGGCGAGCGCCTGCCGCAGGGCGACGACCGTCGTACCGGCCAGGGTGTTGCCCGCCTTCTCCCGCGCGAGGGTCAACCGCAGCACGGCACCGTCCCGGACCACCCGCAAACCGGTCGCGGCGGCCGTCTCGACGGCCGTGTCCCCGTCCGTCACGTTCCCGCTCCCCGCTCTCAGACCCGGGGGGTGCGGCGCTTGGCCTCGGCCAGCTCCAGGTGCCGCTCCCACATTCGGGTGGTGGTGCGCGCGATGTCCGCCGGGACCTCGGGCAGCAGCGTGGCGCCGTGGTCGCGGCTGGGCAGTGCGACGGTCGCCTCGCCGAAGGAGGTCTCCACGTCCCGCTGGTTGGTCATCTTCATCGTCAGGTCGATCAGGAAAAGCCCGTCCTGCTCGCGCTTGCCGACCACCTCACCCGAGAGGAACTGCACGTCGCCGTGGTAGTTGAACTTGCGCATCGAGTCCTGCTGGCGCACCACGAAACCGTCGTCTCCGGCCCAGTCGGTCAGGTAGTGGTGGAACCACGTTTCGCGCATCACCCCATAGTCGTAGGCCATCGGGTTACCGATGGCCTGCGCCCACGCGGAGTCCCAGTGCAGCCGCTGCGCCACGTCCGGCACGCCCCTCTCGTTCTTGACGAAGAACGCCGGGATCCGCTTGCGGTTCTGATATGCCAGGCGCGACGACTTGAGGCCGTAGGGCACGAACCCGTACCCGCCGGCGTGGAACGCCACCACCTCGGTGACCGTCAGCGGGCCCTTCGCCATGGCGGGCAGCTGCTCACCGACCCGCGCGTCCTCCCAGAACCGGGTCTCGGCCCCACGCCGGGTCTCCGCCGCGTAGATCGCGTCGATCTTCTCGATGTCCTCGTCGGTGTACGAGGCGGGCTCGATGGCCGAGTACTTGCCGCGGTTCTTCGCCGTCCTGCGCTCGGTGAGCACCCGCAGGATGCGGTGCACGCTCACGACCTCGCCCCGCTGGTTCAGCTTGACATCCCGACGGACTGTGATTACCGACCGACCGGCGAACTCCGAGTTCTTGACCTCGATGGACTCATCGCCGCTATAGGAGTACAGCCGATCGCCCGGGTAAATGGGGCGGTACCAGTCGGTGGTGCCACCGGACACGAAAACGTGAATGCCCTTGAACAGGCCCTTGCTGGCCTTCTTCACATCCTCGGGCATCGGGTCGCCGTACATCGGGGCCTGGATGATCTGCGACATGCTGTTCGGCGCGATCTGAGAGCCCCAGCGCGTGGTCGCGCCATACTCCTCGTCGACGTAGAGCGGGTTGTCGTCCCCGACCCCGAGCGCGAAGTTACGGATCGAGTCGTAGGTCGCGGTCGAGATGTGCTCGTGCTGCTTGCTCGCCAGGTCCACACCCAGCAGCACCCGGGCCCGCTCGATGTCGGAGTCGGTCAACTCCGCGCCGGTGTTCCGCTCGAACTCTTCCTTGACGTCCACCACGGTCAGTTCACCTCGTCGTTCCGCTGGCCGCACGACCCGGGTCGCGATAACGGATACTCTACATGACGGATCGCAGGTCCCACAGCGTCATGCGCATCACTCGGGCGACAAGGGGATACTGAAGAGCAGGGCTAGTGGCGATGCGCCGGGCCAATGTGGACGAGGTCCTCCACGGCGACGCCCCAGTCCACCGCGAGCGGCGTTGCGACCTGGTGCAGAGGGCGCGGACCGCCTGAGCGGCCGGGCGGCGCGGACTGCTTCGCGGGCCCGGGCGCCCTCAGCGAAGGCGCTGCCGGAGCACGTACTTCTGGATCTTGCCCGACGGCGTCCGCGGGAACTCCGACAGCACCTCCAGGCGCTCCGGTGTCTTCTGCCGCGCGAGGCCCGCGGTGGCGAAGTGGTCGCGCACCTCGTCCATCCCGAGGGAGGCCCCGTCGAGCAGGACGACGTAGGCCGCCAACCGCTCCCCCATCCTCTCGTCGGGAGCGCCGACGACCGCGGCCTCCGCGACGGCCGGGTGCGCGGCGAGGACGTCCTCGATCTCCTTCGGCGACAGGTTCTCCCCGCCCCGAATGATGATGTCCTTCTTCCGGTCGGTGAGGGTGAGCAACCCGTCGGAGACGACCCCCACGTCACCGGTGCGGAACCAGCCGCCGGGCAGGAACGACTCGAGGTTCAGGGCGGGATCGGTGTAGCCGAGGAACAGCTCGGACCCCCGCGAGACGATCTCGCCGGGAGTGCCCTCCGGCACGTCCTCGCCCAGCTCGTCCACCACCCGGATCTCGTTGTCCCCCAGCGGTCGACCGTCGGTGTGCGCCCGCACGTGCAGGGAATCGCGGTAGTCCCCAGCGGTGATCGTCGGGTGTTCGCTCGACCCGTAGGACCGGTAGGCCGGAATGCCGGCCCGGTCCGCCCGCTCGACCAGCGACGGCGGCACGTTCGCCGCACCGGTCATGAACTCCCGTAACGAGGCCAGGCTCGCCGTCCCCGCCGCCTGCTGCTCCAGCAGCCCGGCGAGCTGGACCGGAGCACCCACGCCGTTCGTCAGCTCGAACTCGTCGATCAGCCGGGCGGCGTTCGCGGGGTCCCAGGACTCCTGCAGCACCGTCGGGACCCCGTTGACGATCACCCGGCACATCCCGAGCAGGCCCGCCACATGCCCCGACGGGAACATCGCGAGCTGGCGCACCGGGTACTCCGCCCGGACCAGCATGGTGGGTGAGTGGAGCTCGGCGCCGAGGCTGCGGTGCGAGTGCTGCACCCCCTTCGGGTCCGCCGTCGTCCCGGAGGTGTAGACCAGCATCGCCCGGTCGTCGGGCTCCAGCCGCGGGGTCCGGAACGGCTTCGCGCCGGGCCCCAACAGCTCGCTCAGGGACAACGCCCCGTCCGGCACGGTCTCGCCGGCCACGACCAGGGTGCGCAGGCCCTCCGGCAGGATCGTCCGGGCGATCGTGGCGAGGTGGTCACGCCCGCGGACCCTGTCCGGCACGATCAGGCCCACCGCCCCGGACTGGCGGAGGATGAAGGGCAGCTCGCGCGAGCCGTAGATCTGCACGATCGGCAGCAGGACCGCGCCGCAGAGCGCGACGGCGATCTGCCCGACGAACCCGTCCCGGTTGCTGCCGAGCTGCACGGCGACGACGTCGCCGACCCCGATGCCCGCGTGCTGCAGCGCCCCCGCGACCCGTTCCGCGTCCGCGACGAGCTCGGCAACCCTGGACTCGACCCGGCCGTCGGGCCGATCGAACACCGTCCTCACGCTCCCGTGGGTCTCCGCACCCGCGCGGATCCGGTCGGCGAGGGTCTCGCCTCCCACCCTGTCGTCCACTGGGTGCTCCTTCGCCGGTCGTCGGCATCCGTCGATCCGCACGCACCTGTGGTGGGAACCCTCCGATGGACCGGCGATGGCACCGTCCCGCAGCACATGCGACCGGCCGGGCGACCGTCGGCGCGCTCCATCGCCCTGGTCGTCCTTGAGTATCCTTATTCTCCGCGCGAAGGGCAAGACCTCAGTCGTACCACTCCTCGAGCGCGGCGAGGTGCCCGCGGAGCCGGTGGCGGGCCAGGTCGAGGAGCGGCGCCGCGGCCGCTGGTGTCGGGCGCCGGTCCCGGCGCCCGACACCAGGGGTCACGCGCCGCGCAGGAGCATGGTCCCCGAGGGCACGCCACCCCCCGCGGACACGGCCGCGACCCGCGCGCCCTCCACCTGGCGTCCCACCGCCTCGCCGCGCAGCTGCAGCATCGCCTCGCGCACGAGGGGCAACACCGGGCCGCCGCGACTCCGATCACCCGAACTCGTGACACCGAACCCCGACCGGAGACAAGCTCTGCGTGTCCTTGAGTAGCAGAGTTCCACATTACGAATTCGCGCGGTACGAATCGCGCAGGCTCATCGGTGTCCGCGCCGCGTCGGTCAGGCCTTGGCGAGGACCTTCGCCGCGAAGCTCCGGAAGCGCTCGGACGCGATCAGCCCGGACTGGATTCGGGCGGACTCGGCGAAGTGCTCGGCGGCGGGCCAGGTGGCGTCGCGGTCCAGCTCGACGTAGTGGCCGAGCACGTCCCGGGCGAGCTTTCCGTAGGTCTCCGCCCGCGCCACCGCCGCGTCGAGCGCGGACCCGGGGACGGGCACGCCGACGCCCAGCCGCTCGCAGTCGGCGGGACCCAGCCGATCGCTCGTCGCGAGCAGCTCCCAGAGCAGTCCCGACCTGACCCGCCCGAGCAGGCCCACTCCCCCGGTCCCGGCGACCAGCCCCGCCCGCGCCCAGCCCTGCTGCACCCAGCCCGACGGTCCGATCAACCGGACGTCGCAGGCCAGCGCGAGGTCCAGCCCCAGCCCCACCGCCGCGCCGTCCACCGCGGCGATGGTGGGCACCGGCGCCTCCCGCAGGGCCCGGATCATCCCCTGGAAACGGGCGTAGACGGTGTCCCGGATCTCCTCCCGCGTGTGCGTGCGGGAGATCGCCGCGATGACCGGCAGGTGGCCTCCGGAGCAGAACGCCTTCTCCCCGGTGAGCACGACGGCGCCCCGGGCCCGCTCGCCCGCGCTCCGGACGGCGGCGGCCAGCTCGTCCGCCTCGACGGGGCCGATCGCGTTGCGTGTGGCGGGCCAGTCCATCGTGACGACGACCGCCGCACCCCGCTCCTCACTACGTACACCCACTGGTTCAGATCCTTTCGAGCTCAGGGTCAACTCGTGCGCCGGGCCGAGCTTGCCAACGACGTCCCGCCGACGAGCTTGCCGGTGGGTGTGCGGTCCCGCCGAGTGGGCCGCTCCAGTCCACCGCCCCGGTCAGGCCGCGGGCACCTCGACGACGACCGCGCTGCCCTGCCCGCCACCTGCGCACATCGACGCGACGCCGATGCCACCACCGGTGCGCCGCAGCTCGTAGATCAATGTGGTGAGCATCCGGGCGCCGCTGGCGGCGACCGGGTGACCGAGGCTGCACCCGCTGCCGCTGGTGTTGACGATCTCCGGGTCGATCCCCAGCTCCTTGCACGCCGCGATGGGCACCGAGGCGAACGCCTCGTTCAGCTCGAAGAGCGAGACGTCGCCCACCGACAGCCCGCCCCGCCGAAGCGCGAGCGGGATCGCGTCGATCAGCGACAGACCGGTCCGACGCGGCTCCACGCCGACCGACGACCAGCTCACCACGCGAGCAAGGGGCGTCAGGCCCCGCTCGGTCACGAGCGCATCGCTCGCGAGGGTGAGTGCGGCCGCGGCGTCGTTGATGCCGCTGGAGTTGCCGGCAGTGATCGAGAAACCCTCGATCTCGGGGTGCAGCGGCTTGAGCGACGCGAGCTTCTCCAGCGTGGTCCCGCGCCGCGGGTGCTCGTCGACCGCGAACTCGACGACCGAGCCGTCCTTCCGCGCCGCCTTGACCGGGATGATTTCTTCGTCGAATCGGCCCGCGTCGATGGCGGCCAGGGCACGCTGGTGGCTGCGCAGTGCCCACACGTCCAGCTCCTGGCGGCTCAGGCCCGCCTCGACCGCGGTGTTCCACCCCACGGTGATGCTCATGTCCCGGTTCGGCGCCTCGGGCGTGGCGTCGTGGGTCGGCGAGAAGTAGTCCTCGATCTCGTCCACGGTCCCGGGCACCCGCCGACGCGTGCTGGGGGCGGTCGAGCTGGACTGCACTCCACCCGCGATGACCGCACGCTCCATACCCGCACGGATCCCGGAGGCCGCGGTGGACACCGCCGAGAGACCACTCGCGCAGTGCCGGTTGACCGCGAGGCCCGGGACACCCGTCATCCCGGTGCGGAGCGCCACGTAGCGGGCGATGTCGCCGCCGCCGTAGTAGTTCTCACCGAAGTGGATGTCGTCGATGTCCGCGGGGCGCAGGCCGGAGCGGCGCAGCGCCTCGCCGACGACGATCTCCGCGAGGACCTGCGCCTCGGTGTCCACGAGCGTGCCCTTGTGGGCGGTGCCGATAGGTGTACGACAGGCCGCGACGACGAGAGCCTCAGTCATCGAATCTCCTCCGAGAAAACGGTTCGCCGCCAGGACCCCGACGACAATGAGTGCCCTGAATAGGGCCTAAATCGACAGTACGTCGCGAGATGCAGTCGGCGCAGGCGGCCCGACGGGATTCTCAGCGCCCCTTCCAGATCGGTGCACGCTTCTCCGCGAACGCCCGCGGCCCCTCCACCGCGTCCTCGGACGCCTTGACCCGGCGGACCTCGGCGGCTGTGGTGCGCCACGGTTCGACATCCGCGGCGATCACCCCGTCGCGGATGCCGAGGGCGATCCGCTTACTCGCCTGGACCGCCAACGGAGCGTTCGCCGCGATCGACGCCGCCAGGTCGAGCGCCGCCTTGAGCACCTGGTCGGCAGGGACGACCCGATTGACGAGGTTCAGCTCGAGCGCACGGGCGGCGCCGATCGGCTCACCGGTGAGGAGCAGCTCGAGCCCGACGCGGTGCGGGAGCTGCTCGACGATGCGGAACGCGCCGCCCGCCCCCGCGATCAGCCCACGCTTGACCTCCGGCAACCCGATGGTCGCCGTGTCGGCGGCCACCACGAGATCGGACGCGAGCAGCAGCTCCGTCCCACCACCGGCCGCCGCACCGTTCACCGCGCACACGGTCGGCGTGCCGACCGGATGCCGCACCCAGCCGAGGAAGCCCCAGTGCTCGGACTCGGGCGGCAGCACCGACTCCCCACGTGCAATCGCCTTGAGGTCGGCGCCGGCGCAGAAGGCCCGGTCCCCCGCCCCGGTGAGGACGATCGCCCGGACGTCCGGTTCGGCGTCCGCGTACTCGAGCAGGCCGCCCACGATCCGGCACATGTCCGCGTTCACGGCGTTGCGCGCTTCGGGGCGGTTCATGGTGATCACGAGCACGTGTCCCTGCCGCTCGGCGAGGACGGGTCCCTCGGCGATCGGAGGGACGTAGGTGGCGGCTCTCACCCGGCCGCCCCCGGCGAGGACACCCCGGCTGGACGCGGGTGATCAAGTGGCCCGAGCCTCTCCGGGGGCGTCGACGGCGAGATGGCGGTGGTGGTCATCACAAGTCCTCCTCTGTCGTCGTGGCGAGTCGGCGCCACTCATCCCGACGGTGCGCGCCACAGCTGCTGTCAGTACCCGTCGAGCCGCCTCGACCACTCTGCGCACGCGCTCCGGCGCAGGCACCGGCCCGTCGCCAGCGCTCGCACGGCACCTCGAGAACGGCCGGCAGGACGAGCGGGACGAGCTCACGCAGCGGGAAATCGCCGTCCCCCGGGCGCGAGGCGGTTCCGGCGCAACCTTCGCGGGACCTCAAAGCGTCCTTACTCGACTCCGACGACAACGGGCGACGGACCGCCATAGAGAGCACTCAATCAGATGACTGGGCCACCGTCCAGCGTGCCGGCTCGCAGACTGTTCTTGGTGTTGACAGCGGGCGACTCGACGGCATCCACTCAGGTGACTCTTCGGGAGTACTTCAACGCCCTCCCTCCGCTCGCTGGAAGACGTCCCGGGCCTGGTCGAACGAGCCCTCCGCCGCTTACGAAGAACGCGGTACCGCTCAGCGGACCAGGAGCACACCGCCGTCGACGGAGATGGTCTGTCCGGTGACGAACCGGGAGCCGGGCCCGGCGAGGAAGCCCACCACCGGCACCAGGTCCCGGTCGACGTCGCCGAGGCGACCGCCGACGGACATGGTCCGCGCCAGGTCGGCGTCGTGCTCGGCGAGCTGCTCGGGTGTCATCGACGCCCTGGTCCTCGCGTACATCGGTGTCGCGATCGCCGGGGCCAGGGCGTTCACCGTGACGCCGGTGTGCCCCCACTCCTTGGCGACGGTGCGGGTCCAGGCGAGGACCGCGCCCTTGCTCGCCGCGTAGTGCGCCTTGCCCGGGTAGCCCTTCGCCCCGGCACTGGACCCGAAGTTGATGAACCGACCTCCGGTGTCCGCGAGCAGCTCGAACGCGGCCACGTTGGTGAGGAACGTGCCTCGGGTGTTGGTCTCCAGTATCCGGTCCCACTCGGCGACGTCGATCCTCTCCGCGGGCGCTCCGGCGCACGGCGCAGGCTCGTTGCAGCCTTCCCGCCCAACCAGGGGAATCCGCGTACCAAACTACCTTCGGTGCGGGACGAGGCCAACCCTTCAAGGATTTCGAGCAGTAATGGTCTACTTATTGAACACGGGCCTGCGTATGCTGGCACGTGACCACAGTCACCGTCAGGGAGGACCATCGTGGCCGACACCCACACGCCTGAGGGCACGTACCGTGGCGTGCCCGAGTACGTGTTCGACAACATCGCCGGTGGTGTCGTCATGAGCCACCAGACTCGGTGGGACGAGCTCGCCGCCAAGCACACCGGTGTGCACAACGGTGTCGGGCAGGGCTACTGGGTGGTCACCGAAGCCGAGGCGGTGCAGGCCGCCCTGCAGGACTACCGGACCTTCTCCAGCACGTCGGTGACAGCGCTGGAACCGAACCCGCAGTACCTGTGGATCCCGGAGATGTTGGACCCCCCGTTGCACACGACATGGCGCCGTCTCCTCGGCCGCGAGTTCTCTCCGAACGCCGTGGCGGCGCGCGAGGACGCGATCCGTGCGGTCTGTGTGGAGCTGATCGAGAAGATCGCCCCGCTCGGTGAGGTGGACGTCCTGGAGACCTTCACCCGCCGCTTCCCCACGCGTATCTTCATGCGGCTCATGGGGCTGCCGGAGGAGGATCTGCCCCTCTTCCTCACGTGGATCCACGACCTGCTGCGCCTGACCTACGAGGAGGACCCGAACCACGCCCGAATGGTCGAGGCCATGCAGAAGGTCGGTGAGTACTTCACCGACCTCATCGTCGACCGGCGCGCCAACCCGCGCGACGATCTGCTCTCCCGCGCGATGCAGTGGGAGATCGACGGTGAGCGCATCAGCGACTCCGATCTGCACGCGTTCTGCGTCCTGATGTTCCAGGCCGGGCTGGACACCGTACCCACCCAGCTGGGCTGGTCCTTCTACCATCTCGCCTCGGACCACGAGCTTCGCCGGGCGATCGTGGCGGACCCCGCTCTGATCCCCCGCACCGTCGAGGAACTGCTGCGGGTCTACAGCTTCGTGCTCCCCAGTCGGAAGGCAGCCAAGGACGTCGAGTTCAGCGGCTGCCCCATCAGGAAGGGTGAGATGGTCATGCTGCCGCTGCCGGTGGCCAACCGTGACCCGAAGCGCTACCCGAACCCGCTCAAGGTCGATGTGCAGCGGCCACCGACCAGCCACATCGCCTTCGGCTCCGGGCCGCACCGGTGCTTGGGTTCGCACCTGGCCCGGCTCGAGCTCACCGTGGCCCTCCAGGAGTGGCATGAGCGCATCCCGGAGTACCGCCTGTCCGACGGCCAGGACCTCCGTCAGCACGGTGGCATGTACGGCCTCCGCGACCTGCGCCTGACCTGGTGACCGGCGCCGGCTCTCGACTACGCCGTGGACCGGCAGGCAATCATCGGCGCCCTCATGGACGGACACGCACGGAGGGTCGGGCCGACTGACAGAGGGCATCGTCGACCTGCGATCCCGCGGCCTGGTCGGTCAGCGGGGTGGCATCGCCGGGTCCCGCGGCAGCCCCAGGACCTGCTCGGCGATGGTGTTGCGCTGGATCTCCGACGTTCCGGCCCCGATGGTGGACGCGCGGGTGGCGAGGAACCCCTTGGTCCACCGTCCACGCTGGACCGCGTCCGGGTCGCCGCCCAGCAGCACCGCGTCCGCACCGAGCATGTCCACGGCGAACTCGTGCAGGTCCTGCTCGAACGTCGTGATGAACAACCGCGACGTGGACGACCCGGGCCCGGGCTCGCCGTGTCGCGTGATGTCCGAGATCGTGCGCATCGCGGAGTAGCGCATGATCCGCACTCGGATCTCGAAGCCCGCGAGCTGGTCGCGGACCAGCGGGTCACCCGCGATGCCGCGCTCCTGTGCCAGCGCGACGAGCTCGTCGAGCACGCGCCGGTAGGTCGCGGCCTGCTTCATCGCGCCCGCGGCCCGCTCGTGGCCGAGCGAGGTGCGCACGAGCCGCCAGCCGTCGTTCTCCTCGCCGATGCGGTCCGTGACCGGCACCCGCACGTCGGAGAAGAAGATCTCCGAGAACTTCGTCCCGCCCGTGATGTCCCGCAGCGGCCGTACGGTGACCCCCGGAGTCCGCGCGTCGATGATCAGGTAGCTGATCCCCTTCTGCCGCGAGTCCGGCGCGCCGGTCCGCACGAGCGTGTAGAGGATGTCGGCCTTGTCGGCCTCGGTGTTCCAGACCTTCTGGCCGTTGACCACGTACTCGTCGCCGTCCCGCTTGGCGGTCGTCCGGAGGGCGGGCAGGTCCGACCCGGCGTCGGGCTCCGAGTATCCCTGGGCCCAGATCGTGTCACCCCGGAGCATGGGCCGCAGCCAGCGGTCCCGCTGCTCGGGCGTGCCGTACTTGATGATCGTCGGCGCCACGATGCCGACGCCGGTGGCCAGCGGCCCGGGGACCCGAGCGCGGCTGTACTCCTCCTGGTAGATGACCTGCTGCGCGAACGGCAGGTCCATCCCGCCGAACTCCCGGGGCCAGCTCGGCCCGGCGTACCCGCCGTCGAACAGCGTGGCGAGCCAGGCCTTCTGCCAGGCCAGGCGCTCCGCCGCTCCCCGCGGCGGCTTGCCCGGGTGGTGGTCGGTGAGGAAGGCGCGCAGACGTGCCCGGAACTCCTCGTCCGTCTCCGTCGTCGTGTCCGGGGTAGCGGCGAGCGTCATGATCTCGATCTCCTCAGATCCCGACCAGGTCGGCGAGGCGCGCCCGGTGGGTGGTCGGCACGCCGAAGAGCAGCTCGGACGACTTGGCGCGCTTGAGGTACAGGTGTGAGTCGTGCTCCCAGGTGAAGCCGATGCCGCCGTGGATCTGGATGGTCTCCTTGGCGGCGTCGACCGCGGTCTGGGCACACCAGGCGCCGCACACCGCGGCCGCGGCGGACAGCTCCGCCGGGTCCGGCTCGGGCGCGGCGGCCAGCGAGGCCGCGTGGTAGAGGGCCGACCGGGCCGACTCCAGGGCGAGCAGCATGTTCGCGCACTTGTGCTTGATCGCCTGGAACGAGCCGATAGGGCGGCCGAACTGCACGCGGGTCTTGGCGTACTCGACGCTCAGGTCCAGGCAGGCCTTCGCGGTGCCGACCTGCTCCGCCGACACCGCGATCACGGCCAGGTCCAGCAGGACCGACACCTGGATCTCGGTGAGCCCGAGCGGACGGGCCGGGACGTCGACGAGATCCACGCGCGCCAGCCTCCGCGTGGAGTCGAGCACCTCCTGGCGGGTCCGGGTCAGGCCGGCAGGCCCCTCCGTCGCGTCGACGGCGTACAGCTCCGCGGCGCCCTCGGGGGTCCGGGCGGCGACGACCAGCAGGTCGGCGCCCTCCCCGTCGATCACGAAGGTCTTCACGCCGGTGAGGGTGACTCCCCCGCCCGCCGCCAAGGCCGCCACCCGCCCGAAGCGACCGGGAGAATGGGCGGAGCCCCCGGTCGCGGAGGGCGGCAGGTTGGCCACGGTCCGGAGCGCACCGATGCTCCATCCGCCACCATCCTCCGTCACGGCGAGCGCCGCGGTGACGGAGCCGTCGACGATCCCCGGCAGCCACCGCCTGCGCGCCTCGTCGTCCCCGGCGGCGGCGAGCGCCCGGCCCGCCAATGCGACCGTCGCGAGGAAGGGCTCCGGGCTCAGTGCCCGACCCAGCTCCTCCAGCACGATGCCGAGCTCGACGGCACCGAAGCCGAGGCCGCCGAACTCCTCCGGCAGCGCGATGCCCTGCAGACCGAGCTGGCCCGCCATCTGGGCCCAGACACCGCGGTCGTGCCCCTCCTCCGTCTCCACGGCGGTCCGGACCGACGCCATCGGCGCCTTGTCGGCCAGGAACCGGCGCACCGAGTGGCGCAGTTCCTCCTGCTCGTCGGTGAACGTCAACGTCATCGCGCGCTCCTCTCCGTGTCGCGGCCGACCGCCCTCCGCCGGCGGGTCAGTTCTTGATGATCTCGCGCGGCAGACCGAGGATCCGCTCGGCGATCACGTTGCGCGACACCTCGGACGTGCCGCCCGCGATCGTCGACGCGCGCTGGAAGAGGTAGCGGAAGACGAGGTGCGGCTCGCCGCCCGTGACCCCGGCCACGCCGGCGATCCGGAGCCCGAGCTCCGACACTCGCTGGCCGTGCTCCGCGACGAGCAGCTTCGAGACGTTGCCCTCCACCGACGGGGCGGCCCCGACGACCGCCCGCTCGGCCGAACGCACGTTGAGCTGGGCGATCGACCCTCCTTCCGCGATGAGGGCCCCGACCTCGCGACGCAGGCCCGCGTCCGTGGGGGCGTAGCGGTCCACGAGGTGCAGCAGGTCGAGCGCCGTAGGACCCTCGCGGTGGGCGCCGCCGATGCTCACGCGCTCGTTCGCGAGTGTCGCGCGAGCGACGGCCCAGCCCTCACCGGGCTCGCCGACCACGTCGGAGTCGGGAACGAAGACGTCGTCGAAGAAGACCTCGTTGAACAGGGCCTCACCAGTGATCTCACGCAGAGGTCGGACCTTGACGCCGGCGGCTGTGAGGTCGATGACCATCGCCGTGACCCCTCGGTGCTTCGGCTTGTCGGGGTCCGTGCGGACCGTCGCGAGCCCACGCTCGCAGTTGTGGGCGTTCGAGGTCCACACCTTCTGGCCGGACACCCGCCAACCACCGTCCACCTTGACCCCTCGGGTGCTGACCGCCGCCGCGTCCGACCCGGCACCCGGCTCGCTGAACAGCTGGCACCAGGTCTGCTCTCCGCGCAGACCAGGGCCGATCCAGCGCTCCACCTGCTCGGGGCTGCCGGTCTGGAGCAGGGTGAGCAGCACCCACCCACCGATGCCCAGGTCAGGCAGCTCGAGCCCGGCGAGCTCTTCCTCGATCACGAGCTGCTCGACGGGGCCGGCACCGCGCCCCCAGGGCGCGTCCCAGTGCGGCATGAGGTAGCCGGACTCGACCAGCAGGGACCGGCGGTCCTCGGCGGGAGCCGCCTCGTAGCGGGCGCGGAACTCGCGGGCCGCCACCCGGTAGCCCGCCGCGGAATCAGGCAGGACGACCGAGGAGCCCCGCTCCACGCCACGACCGCCCAGCTCGGCGAGATCGTCCGCCGCCCGCTCCGGGCCGCCCATGAACGCGGACAGCGCAGTGGCCCGACGCAGGTACAGATGCGCGTCGTGCTCCCAGGTGAAGCCGATGCCGCCGTGCACCTGGATGTTCATCCGGCTGTTGGCCAGGTACCCACCGACCGCCGTCAG
>Ga0207710_10000574_pt1 | contig 21862 bp, 9 predicted proteins | sample KBSS24metaG_FD_184400 | JGI IMG/M metagenome (GOLD analysis project Ga0207710, IMG submission 184400) | Switchgrass rhizosphere microbial communities from Kellogg Biological Station, Michigan, USA - KBS S2-4 metaG (SPAdes) (version 2) | ecosystem: Host-associated > Plants > Roots > Rhizosphere >...
CGTGCTATGAAGCTTACCAATGGTCGGAGCGATATTCCGTTTGTGCCGGTAAAGGCAGCTGCTGGTTATATGGCAGGCTATGCTGACCCTGATTTTATCGATGAGTTAAATACTTTCACATTGCCAATGTTAGCTGGCGGTAATTATCGTGCCTTTGAAATTATCGGGGATTCAATGATGCCAACTCCAAGCGGGTCAGTTATTGTTGGAGAAAAAGTAGAGAGTATTGAAGATGTAAAAAATAATACAGCCTGTATTGTTGTTTCGAGAACTGAAGGAATAGTTTATAAAAGAATACAAAAGAATAATCGTTCGAAAAATAAAATTACTCTTATAAGTGACAATCCCTCTTTTCACCCTTATAATATAAACGCTGAAGATGTAATGGAAATGTGGCAGGCACAAGTTGTCATTTCCAAAACCAATACACAACAAAGATGGAACATGCACCAACTTACCAATATCGTTTCTGATCTGCAGGAACAGGTAACTTCATTGAAAAAAAGAATGAATTAAGCAAGTAAAATATACTGCAAAGCAGCTACATATATATTTATTAACAGTCTCTTCCTGCCTTCAAAACTTGCGTCTATATTTGTCGCCGAAATTAACATGCATGAAGCTGCAAAGCATCTTTTGCTTACCCCTTATCCTGGTATGCGTATATTCTTCTGCTCAATCAAGGTCTTTGCAGGCTGTAAAGATTGCCCAGGCTCCTGTAATAGATGGAAAGCTTGATGATCTTGCATGGAAAGATGTTCAGGGAGTAAATAATTTCATTCAGAATTTCCCTACTTATGGTTTACCTGCCTCTCACCAAACAGTAGTAAAACTTGCCTATGATAACTCGGCTATTTATATTGGCGCTTATTTATATGATGACCCTGCACTAATAAAAAAACAGATCACTTCCCGTGATAGTGCGCAGCAGCAGGATGTCGATTATTTTTCTGTTTTCTTCGATACCTATAATGATCACCAAAATGGTTTCCAGTTTCTTGTTACAACAGCAAATGTTCAAAGTGATGCCCGGCTTGGACCTAACCTCGGTGATATTTCAAATTATGGTGATAAAACATGGGATGCAGTTTGGGAAAGCCAGGTAAGTATTACATCTAATGGATGGATAGTTGAAATGCGGATTCCATATATCTCTTTAAGGTTTGCAAAAAGAGATCTGCAAACATGGGGTTTGCAATTTCTTCGTTTTACAAGAAGGGATAATGAAAAAAGTTTTTGGAGCCCGGTAAGCCCTGAAATAAATGGATTTGTAAATCAATTCGGCATACTTGAATCTCTTAAAAATATTCATCCACCATTAAGGCTTAGCTTTTCTCCTTATATATCCACGGGGTACAGAAGTACGCCGGTGAAAAACGAATATTTAAATGAATGGCTTCGCAATGGTGGAATGGATGTAAAATATGGTATCAACGAAAGCTTTACTCTTGATGCTACGCTTATTCCTGATTTCGGGCAGGTTGTCTCTGATAATGTGGTAAACAATCTTACACCTTATGAAATAAAGTTTGATGAGAATCGCCCTTTTTTTACTGAAGGAACTGAGATATTCAATAAGGCCAATTTATTTTATTCACGACGTGTAGGGTCTACACCAACAAAATATTTTGAAATATTAGATTCTGCAGACATAGACCCTAATATTGATATAATAAAAAATCCAGCAAAGACACAATTATATAATGCAATAAAATTTTCGGGACGAACACAAAAGAAACTGGGGATCGGAGTTTTCAATGCGGTTACAGCCCCCATGCATGCCATTATCAGGAATAAGACTACCGGTGCGGATACCAGGATAGAAACTGAGCCTTTGGCAAATTATAATATAGTTGTACTTGACCAGGCTTTAACGGGCCGCTCTTATTTGACATTTACTAATACCAACGTCGTACGTAGCGGCAATGGCAGAGATGCTAATGTATCAGCGATAGATCTTGCATTGTACGACAAAAAAAATATCCATCAATTATTAAGTACTGCAAGATATAGTAAGATATGGGGTACCAATGCATACGATGGTTATAATGCAACACTACAATATGGAAAAGTTAGTGGCAGGTGGCGTTATGGTTTGAGCAGCGTTGTTAAATCAGCCAAATATGACCCTAACGATCTTGGGTATTTATCATCGCCCAACGGAGTTACTTACGGCGCTAATGGAAGTTATAATCAGCTTAAGCCAACCAGGAGTTTTATTACTTATTCTTATTCACTTGATATGCGTTTAGTGTACTTATATAAACCTTATCAATTCAGTCATTATAATGTTACAGGTACTGCTTCCTGGGTATTTAATAATTTCTGGGACCTCTCCGTCCGCTCTCAAATTATCCCTTTTGATACACATGATTATTTTGAGCTAAGGACGTCCGGCCGTTATCTTGATTATCCGGCTAATTATTATTTTGATCTTAATGTTGGAACTGATAGCAGGAAAAAATTATTTGTAAATTTTGGCGGCATATTTGCCCGTTCGCCTGATTTCGATAACGATCTGTTTGGAGTAAATTTCGGATTGAGATATCGCTTCAATAATAAATTCAATCTTGATCTGCAAACTGTCACTCATTATGAATCCAATCAATTAGGTTATGCATTTAAAAGAGAATTAAATGGTGAACCCATAGTTGGATTTCGTGACAACCGGGACTTTGAATCGATCTTTTCAGGCACTTATAATTTTACATCCCGCCTGAATCTTACATTAAGGGCAAGACATTACTGGAATAAAGTAAACTATATAAGCTTTCATGATGTAGATGCAAAAGGTAAATTGTCGGCAAGACCTTTTATAAATGGCCAGGATGATAATTTTAATGTTTTTAATCTCGATGCATTTCTTACCTGGGATTTTCGGCTTGGCAGTCGCCTGATACTTGGATATAAAAATTGGCTTGGCGAAGACGAAATGGTAAGTTTTTCTTCAAAAAATTCTTACTTACATAATCTTAGCCAGGTTTTTGATCTTCGGCATGGCAATGAATTTACCATGCGGTTCATCTATTTCCTCGATTATAATAAGACGCTTAAAAAACGATAGGGATCTGTTTCACCTGGGGTATCAGCATTATATCATTGCTTGTAATTGCATATACCCATTCATCTTTTTGTGGATTCACCCTGTAAGTTCCCGTAAACCTGCTGAATGCCGGTAATACACAAAACTCTTTGGTAAAATAAAAACAGGGAAAACGCAATGATTGCCGGCCTTGTCCTTTCAAACTAATTCCCGGATGAAGATGCCCCGCAAAGGCATAAAGCTTCATTTCGTTATCACCTAATTTTTTCTTTGACTTCATGTCGTGAAGAAATACAAAATCATTGACAATAAGTTTTGAATTGCTGACCACTATATTAGCATCCTCATACCAATCATCATCTAATATGTCATGATTACCCTTTACCAGGTCAACAGCCAACAAAGAAAAATCCTTGCGCCATCTTTTGAAAAGGTCAAGTTCTTTATTTGCTGAGCTATGGGTCAGATCGCCAACTATAATTAATCTTTCTGCTTTGAATAAATATAGCTGGGCCATGAGCCTTTGCAGGTCGGCCTTATAGACGGTTTGCGGAACGGCGATACCAGATTTTCTGAAGTGACCACTTTTGCCAAGATGAAGATCAGCAACGATCAATGTATTTTGTTCTTCCCAAAATAAACAACGATCTGCTGTAACCCAAAAAGAATTGTTGCGGATAATATGTGGAAGCGGATTTTGCATTTCAAAGGATGATCTGCAAATCTACAGTAAAACTTTTTACAGGATTATTTGTGTTATTAGAATAATGATGCCGCTCAATAAATTAGTTTCATCATTTAGAAGAAGAGGCATGCCACAATGTGATTTGTTTTTTGATTGAGCAGAAATACAACTGCGGTATGTCCTTATCTTTCCAATTGCATCTGCATCTTTTTTACACGTTCTTCCAGCTTTTCTGAAGAGAGATCTTCCCGCATGCTGTCCACTTTGATTGGGAAACAAAATGGCGTAAGCCGTTCCGGAAAAGTGATTATGACTTTTGATCTTTGAATACGATCCAGCATATCTCTTAATCTTAATTCTTCCATTTGCTGTGCCAGTACTTCCTGGTATGATTGCCTGAGCAATACATTATTCGGTTCATATTCGCTGAATACATTGAAAAGGAGAGAAGCGGATGCCTGTAAATGCCTTGCTTTTTTTTGTTCACCGGGAAACCCCTGGAATACCAAACCCCCGATGACAGCAATATCTCTGAATTTTCGACGAGCCATTTCTGTTGCATTTACGCTTCGTTGTATATCTGCCAGCAAATTCTCTGAAGAAAATAATTCATACACGTTTGAATCATCCAGTGGTATGGGCTGATCACTCAGCAATTCAAATCCATAATCATTCATAGCAAATGAAAATGTAATAGGAGTGATGCGGCTGATACGATAAGCAAGTATTGCAGCCATTGCTTCTTGCACTAATCTTCCTTCAAAGGGATAAACAAAAAGATGAAACCCATCTTTGGTTTCAATTTGTTCGATCAATAATTCATTTTCTTTAGGCACATGAGAAAGTTGTCGTTGAAGATCAAAAAGGGGTCTTAGTATATCAAGTTCAATTGCAAAAGTCGTGAGTCGTGAGTCGTGAGAATATTGACTCACGGCATTCAATGTTTCTCTCAGTTTCTTTCCCAAATTAGCACTTAATGGCATTCTTCCTCCCTGCCAGCTTGGTACGATGGCTTTTTTTGAATTGCTTTTTTTTACCAGCGCCGTCATTTCTTTTATCATGATGAATTCAAGATTTCTCCCAGCAAGAGAAAATACATCTCCTGGCTCCAATCTTGAAATAAAATATTCTTCGATAACCCCTACATAGCCACCACTCAGGAATTTCACTTTCATCATCGCCTCGCTTACGATCGTACCAATATGCATTCGATGACGAAGTGCAAGCCTGCGGCTATTGATTTTATACACACCATTTTCGATTTCTACTTTTTTATAATCATCATATTGTTGCAAAGCATTGCCACCAATTGTAATAAAATAAAGGATCTGTTCCCATTCTTCCTTTGTAAGATCTTTATAACAATAGGTAGAAACAACTTCCCTGAATATTTCAGCAGGTATGAATCCGTCTGATATAGCTAATGTATTAAGGTATTGGATCAAAACATCATAACACAAAATCATTGGCTCACGGCTTTCAATAATATTTTCTTTAATAGCTTTTTTCAATGCGGCAGCTTCAACCAGTTCTAATGAATGGGTTGGGACAAAATATATTTTACTTGTCGCATCAGGACTATGGCCACTGCGGCCAGCTCTTTGCAAAAACCTTGCAACTCCTTTTGGCGAACCAACCTGTATCACGGTTTCAACAGGACGGAAGTCAACACCAAGATCAAGCGATGCAGTACATACTACTGCCTTTAAATTTCCGCTATGCAAATTTTCTTCCACCCATTGCCGGAGCTCCATATCAATAGAGCCATGATGTAATGCAATAGCCCCGGCCAGGTCAGGCGCTATATTTAATAAGGTATGATACCATGTTTCACTCATACCTCTTGTATTGATAAAGATTAAAGTGGTTTTGCTTTGCTCAATAACAGGAAGGATCTTATAAGCAAGCTTCAAACCCAAATGTCCGGCCCATGGATATTTTTCTATTTCATCCGGGAAAATAGATTCTACTTCAATTTGTTTTTGCATATTGGCCCGAACAATAACTCCATCTTTTTTAAAAGATGATAATAAAACTTCTTTTGCCTGGTCAAGATTGCCAATTGTAGCAGAGATACCCCAAACGGACAATTGGCAATTAGTAATTGGCAATTTGTTTGCATCAATCGGAGATTGCGGTTTGCTTATTGCATATTGCTCATTGCATATTGCAACTATTCTTGAGATTGCCAATTCAACCTGCACCCCTCTTTTACTTCCCAACAACTCATGCCATTCATCAACAGCAATTAGCTTTAATGCTCTGAAAATTTCTGCATATCCTTTTTGCGATAACAGAACATGTAAACTTTCAGGAGTAATTATAAGTACTTCCGGCATTTGTTTTTTTTGCCTTGCTCTTTCAGTAGTATCTGTATCACCATTGCGTATTCCTATCTTCCAGTTCACTTCTAGTTCTGTTATCACTTCTTCCATAGCCCGGCCAATATCTTTTGCCAATGCTCTGAGCGGACTTATCCATAATAACTGAAGCCCATTGTTCTTTTTCGTTTTATAATTTTCGGGATGATGATTGATGAAGTCAATTAAAGACCCAAGAAAAACGGAAAAAGTTTTACCACAACCTGTAGGAGCATTTACTAAACCACTTTCTCCATTAATGATATGTTGCCATGTTTGTTGCTGAAATAGAAAAGGAGTAAGACTTTTGGAAGAAAGCCAATCATGAATAACTTGGTAACCTATTGTTTTTTCTAAAGGAACAGGCATAGTGCAAACTTAACAGGATTTCATTTCTTATTTCCCATACTGTTGCAGCATTTGCTTCAGATCATCCAATGTATTTATTTCTTCCGGCCTTTTATCTTTCCGCCATCGGTTGATGCGGGGAAAACGTAATGCCACGCCGGATTTATGGCGATTGCTTGCAGCAATACCTTCAAATGCTATTTCAAAAACTAATTCAGGTTTTACAGTTCGTACGGGTCCGAATTTTTCAATAGCATTTCTTTTTACAAATGAATCTACTTCGGCAAATTCTTTATCCGTTAATCCTGAATAAGCTTTGGTAAATGAAACAAGTTTATCGCCATCTTTTACAGCAAAAGTGTAATCGGTATATAAATTACTTCTTCTGCCGTGCCCTTTTTGTGCATAGATCATTACCGCATCTATCACCAGCGGATCGATCTTCCATTTCCACCAGTCACCACGTTTGCGTCCAACCTGGTAAGTTGAGTTTTTTCTTTTCAACATAATACCTTCACTTCCCATATTGCGGCTTTGCATTCGCAGGTTAGTCAGTTCGGCCCATGTACTGAAATTTATAACCGGCGATAATAACAATGCAGGGTGTTTTGTTTGTGCAACGATCTTTTCCAGTAATATCCTTCTTTCTGTCAACATGGATTCTCTTATATCATTGCCTTCGTATTCTAAAAGATCATAAGCGAAAAATGTTATCGGCGTTTCCTGCAAATTTTTCTTTGTAACATTCTTTCTCCCAATTCTTGTTTGTAATAATGCAAATGGTAGTGGAATACCATTCATACTTGGAATGATCTCGCCATCCAACACGATGCCATTGGGTAAAATATCTTTCAATAAAAAATACTCAGGAAATTTTTCTGTCATCAGTTCTTCGCCGCGGCTCCATACAAAGATTTCATTATTTCTTTTTATCAGCTCACCTCTTATACCATCCCATTTCCATTCGGCCTGCCATTCATGCGGCTCACCCAGCGCAGTCAATTCATCTTCGAGAGCATAAGCCAAATAAAACGGATAAGGTTTAGAATGATCGCTGCTCAATGAATATTCACTAAGTAAGTCGCTGAATGATGTCGTCAACGGATCCCAATTACCACTGATACGATGGGCAATAACACTGGCATCGAGATTAATCGTTTTTGCTAATGCATTCACCATTGTTTTTTGAGAAACGCCAATGCGAAAGCCACCGGTGATCAATTTATTAAAAACAAAACGTTCAATCTGTGTCATTGCCTGCCATGATGAAACAATAAATTGCTTGCGTATCATTTCAGATTCTTTCTCAATGCTGATTAATGTTTCTAAATAATGATGCAAAGGGTGTGAAGCTGCGCCTGAGGATGTTTCCGGTAAAAGCAATGCGATAGTTTCGGCAAGATCACCAACCACATGATAACTTTCTTCAAACAACCAATCCGGTAAGCCAACCAGTTCATTGCACCAGGTCCATAGTTGTGTTGAGTTAACGGCACGTTTGGGTCGTCGGCCACTGAAGATAGCTATCACCCATACTTTATCTTTATCATTGGCAGTAGCAAAATATACTGACAAAGCATCCAGCTTATCATTGGTCTTTGTTGATGTACCCAATATATTCACTAATTCTGCAAACTGCTTCACAATTATCAATTACTGATTATTCATTATTAATTACTACTTCTTCAGTTCCCAGCTCATCACCATATTCCGTTTTTACTTCTGCTGATGTAATTCCAATTTCATTCAGGTACCTGCTGAATGCAGATTGAAATCCATGTGTTACAAAAACCTTTTGTGCACCTGTTGCTTTTATTGCTTCAAGTAATCCCTTCCAGTCAGCATGATCGCTTAAGGCGAAACCTGCATCCGCATTATAGCGCCGCACATTTCCCCGCACCTGCATCCATCCACTGCATACGCCTACATTATAAGGAGTAAATCTTTTTATCCATGGACTGCTATCCGCACCAGAAGGAGCAATGATCACGGAATTTTTGTAAGCATCTTTTGAAACCTGATTAGTTACGAGTTTTACATCTGGCAAAGCAATACCGGCTTTTAATAAGGTTTCATGTACATTCCATATTGCACCATGTACATATATTTTATTGCAGATCGCCGATACACATTGCATTAATCGTTGCGCTTTTCCCATACTATAACCAATAAGCACAGCGGCCTTTCCCTCTTCATGCGTTTTAGTGATCCAATCTTGTATGTTTTGAAAAATCTCATGTTGTGGTTTCCAGTTATAAATGGGCAGCCCAAATGTTGATTCGGTAATGAATGAATGGCAGTTTACTGGTTCAAACTTTCCGCTGATACCATCATCTTCTGTTTTGTAATCACCGCTGGCTACCCAAACTTCTCCCTTATGTTCTATTCTTATTTGCGATGAACCGATCATGTGGCCTGCAGGATGTAGTGATACCTGCACGCCATTGATAAAAATTTTTTCTTCCCATTCTACAGCCTGGTAATTATTATTGCCTAATCGCAATTGAAGTAACGACAATGTGTAACGATGGCACAAATAATTATTTGAACCAAAACGGGCATGATCGCTATGAGCATGTGTAATGATAGCTTTATTAACCGGTTTCCATGGATCAATATAAAATCCACCGGCACGACAGTAAAGACCTTTGTCTGAAAATTCGATAAGAGGCATTATGCAAATTAGAAATAATGATCAATAGCTTCTCTTCTTCTTTGCGAAAGGCGTGCCACGGCTAAGCCGGGGCACGCCTATAAATGCTTTGCCAATACAAACATTTTCAATAAATGAAAAAGGTCGGTACAATAATAGTTTCAATGAAAAGAAATAGTTAGACCTGATTTTGTTATGATAGTGAACTTGCCCAGGTAAGATCAAATTCGCTGTCTTTGCTTTTAATGCAGGTAAAAACAAAAGAAGTGTCAAAGGGCATGATGGCAAAATCTGTTTCTTCAGAAAGAATAATATCGCCGCTTACATACGCTTCTATTGAAGAAGATACAATAGCATTCCAGCCGGTTTGTACTTTTTCAAAATAATAACTGGTATCGTTGCGACGGTAGGCTAATTTTTCAACGAGGTTTTTCAAAAGAGTAGGCTCGGCTAATGTTGCCGTGATGGCAGTTGATGGATTTTTCATAAATGTGGTTTTTTAGTTTTGGTAGGTATAGATTTTTCAAATATAATAAATGCATTTTGACCAGGTTCATCAGGCAGCATTGGCCATGCTGCAGAAACTGAAAGTGATCGTTGCATGTTTCTTTTTTATTTCATCTTCAATGATACAGCCCCCTAATTTTCCGGCGAGCAAATTCATTTCTTCCCAATCATAATTTTTGGTTTGTGTAAAGGTCGTATTTGAATCCCGTAGATGAAACAGGACAATGTTATTATATCTTTTAGCGCTGATACGGATATAACTATTACGACTGCTATAGGTAACTGAATCAAGAAGTGAACTAATGATCTTTGCAAGAATGTTTTTATCAGCATGTACATAAAGATCTTCAGCCACATCATTTAAAATAGTACTGCCGTTTTTTAATGCGGGTAATTGAAACTGTAAAACCAACTGTTCCACTAATAGCTTTAGTGGGATAGGATTATTTGTTGTTTTGTTATTGTTAATGCCGAATTGAATTTCCATACATCATTGTTTTGGATATTTAATAAACCGGGTGTTCCGGGGTACGGATCTTTCAATTTTCAATGGGTGGATAAACGAGCCATTTAAATATGGCCGGTTCTTTCATGGATATTGGATAAAAACGGGTTTTCAGAGATATGGATAAAAAAGGTTTCAAGGATAATGGCCGATCTCCCAAGGTCTTCAATTATTTTGTTTGATCTTTTTTCAGTAGGGTGATACAAAGAAACACTGTAGCAGCAACGAAAAAAATAGAACCTTCTTCTATCTTTAAGTAGAATCTTAATTACGCAAGAGTTCTTCGTAATCTTACGATTTACAATTAAATGGTGGGTGCTTAGCGATTAGCCCAGGCAGGGTTCTTTACTGATTAATCAAAAGGAAATGCTATGTTCTATTGGCATAAATTCTTAGTCCATATCAATCTCTTCTTTTCAATAGGGAAGCTTTCCTCCTCGTAAATGCAAATCATATAGGATATAAGGAAAGAAAATTTTTTTCAACAGTAATTCTACGTAGTTATTGTTTTACAGAAAAACTCCTATTATATTCGCTGTCTGATTCGTGACCTTATAAAAATCCTCTGCACTAAAGAGAAGCCTTATCCACTGTCCTTCCGATTGGAATTAGTCATCAGAACAACCAACGTTCAACCAGAACTCTGCGTATATTAAAGACATGCGTCTTTATAACCATTTTCTTTTTTCGCCGTCCTTCGAAAGCCACTGCTAAGTCCTGTTCTGAAAGATCAGCCATTATCAATTTTTATTTCACTGCTTTTATAATTGACCGAACCATGATGAGAATTTTTACGCTGCTGAAAAGTGTGCCCGTTACCCGTACGCCTTTGAACAATTGTACCAAACCAACGGACTGTACCATATATGATCATGTATCACTAAATGATGCGACAAATAACGTTGCATCATTTTCTTTTAAATATACACCTGGTACTATTACCACAAAACTTCATGCCATGGGTTTATTGACTAAAACATTAAGAGGAAAATTTTTTGCCTTTGCAATGACGATGCTGGGTTTGTTTTTTGTGAGTAGTGCATTGGGACAGGCAACAGTGACAACGGATCAGCTGGATTATCCGCCAGGCTCAATTGTATATATCACCGGTTCTGGTTTTGCTCCCGGTGAAAATGTAACACTCCAGGTACTTCATGTTGGTGATGGAGATGATACAACCAGCCCAAGTGGTGCACATGCTCCATGGACAGTGGTTACAGATTCACTCGGAAATGTTTCATCTACTTGGATTGTTCCTTTTGATGAAGATGAATTAGGTGCAACACTTTTGTTAACTGCTGATGGAGAAACTTCTTTAGTGCATGCTGAGATAACTTTTACAGATGCGAACCCAAATAAAGTGGCTTCGGTCACAATATCAGCAAGCCAAACTGGTACTATTACATATGGAACTTCTTCAAATGCGACTTATACTGTTACAATAATACCTGACGGCGGTTCAGACCCTAGCTCAACAAACCTTTCGCTGAATGGAACTTTACCTTCCGGAGCTACTTTTTCATTCTCAACTCCGAATCCTATTACTCTTCCGGGCGGTAGTACGACACCTATTATTGTGACCCTTACCATAACAAATTCTGTATCGACTAATGCTGGTACAACTTCAGGTCTTTCGGTTAGTGCCTCAAATAGTCCTACGAGAACTTCAGGGACTACCACATATGTTATTAATAAACGCCCAATTACTGTTACAGCACAAACAAACAGTAAAATTTATGATGCATCTACATCCGCGGCTGCTGTGCCGACGATTACATCCGGAACTCTAGTAGGAGGGCAGACAACCAGCTTCATAGAAACTTATGATTCTAAAAATGTGGGTACTGGTAAAACACTAACTCCATCAGGAACTGTTAATGATGGCAATAGCGGTAATAATTATGCTTATACTTTTGTAACTAATACAACCGGTGTTATTAGTGTTCGTTCTTTAACTATTACTGCTGCTACAAACACAAAAACCTACGATGCCACAACCAGTGCAGCCGCAACACCAACGATTACGTCAGGAACACTGCAGGGAACTGATGTTGCTAACTTCACCGAAACTTATGATACAAAAAATGTTGGCATAGGTAAAATATTAACTCCATCTGGCACTGTTAATGATGGTAACAGTGGTAATAACTATACTTATACATTTACCAATAGCACAAATGGCACGATCAACGCAAGAGCTTTAACGGTAACAGCTTCGACCAACACAAAAACTTATGATGCTACCACCAGTGCATCTGCTACACCAACTATTATATCCGGAGTTTTGCAAGGAACTGATGTTGCCAATTTCTCTGAAGTTTACGCTAATACGAATGCAGGAATAAGTAAAACATTAATTCCATCGGGAACAGTGACAGATGGTAACAGTGGTAATAACTATACGTATACATTTGTAAATAGCACAAATGGAACGATCAATGCAAGAGCATTAACAATAACAGCTGCGACCAACACAAAAACTTATGATGCTACAACCAGTGCAGCAGCTACACCACTTATTACTTTAGGTGTATTGCAGGGAACTGATGTGGCCAATTTTACTGAGGTTTATAATAATAAGAATGTCGGAACAGGTAAGACATTGACACCAAGTGGAACTGTAACAGATGGTAATAGCGGTAATAATTACTCATATACTTTCGTGAACAATACGTCCGGTGTTATCAATGCAAGAGCATTGACAGTAACCGCCCAGACCAATACAAAGACCTACGATGCTACAACCAGTGCGGCAACGACACCACTTATTACTTCCGGCGTGATACAGGGAACTGATGTGACCAACTTTACCGAGTCTTATGATAATAAAAACGCTGGTTCAGGAAAGACGTTAACACCAAGCGGAACAGTAACCGATGGCAACAGCGGCAATAACTATACTTATACGTTCGTAAACGATATTACCGGCATTATTAATGCACGAGCCTTAACTGTAACAGCTGCTGCGAATACAAAAACATATGATGGTACAACCAGTACAGTAGCAACACCAGCGATTACATCGGGTACCCTGCAAGGATCAGATGCTGCTAATTTTACTGAAGCTTATGATACGAAAAATGCCGGCACAGGTAAGACATTAACAGCTGCAGGGATCGTAGCCGATGGCAACAGCGGCAATAACTATACTTACAATTTTGTAAACAATACTACTGGTATTATCAATGCCCGGGCTTTAACGGTAACTGCAACGGCAAGCAGTAAGACCTATGACGGTACAACAAGTTCACCATCGTCACCGACTATAACCGGAGCTATTCAAACGGGAGATGTTGCAACCTTTATCGAAGTGTATGATGATAAGAATGCTGGAACAGGAAAGACCCTGATCCCATCTGGTTTGGTTAATGACGGCAATGGAGGGGCAAACTATACTTATACATTTGTCAACTATACTTCGAATCCTGCATCAAGCAGGCAGATTCTGCCATTGGCCTTAACCATAACAGCGCAGACCAATACGAAGACGTATGATGGAGCAACGAGTGCCGCAGCCATTCCATCTATCACGTCCGGTATTATTCAAACCGGCGATGTTGCAAATTTCACCGAGGCTTATAATAATAAGAATGCCGGAACGGGGAAGACACTGATCCCATCAGGAACTATCACTGATGGCAACAGCGGTAACAACTACACATACAATTTTGTAAATAATACTACAGGCGTTATCAATGTGCAGGCATTGACTATAACTGCAAATACAAATACCAAACTCTACGATGGAACAACGAGTGCAGCAGCCACACCGACAGTTACTTCGGGTACCGTATATGCAGGTGATGTGGCCAGCTTTACTGAGACTTACGATAATAAGAACGCCGGTTCAGGTAAAACATTAACAGCATCAGGAACTGTTAATGATGGTAACGGTGGTAGTAACTATTCGTATTCTTTTGCAGACGATAATACAGGTGTCATTAATGCCCGTACCTTAACAGTGACTGCAATAACCAATACAAAAACGTACGATGCTAGTACCAATGCAGCTGCAATACCGGCAATAACAGGTATCATACAAAGCGGCGATGTGGCTGCTTTCACGGAAACTTATGATACCAGGAATGCAGGCACTGGTAAAACATTAACACCAGGCGGAACAGTTAATGATGGTAACAGCGGTAATAACTATACTTATACATTTGTAAATAATACAACCGGTGTCATCAATACAAGAACCTTAACAGTAACAGCAGCTGCCAATACAAAAACGTATGATGCAAATACCATCGCAGCTGCAATCCCAACTATTACATCAGGAGTTTTACAGGGAGTGGATGCTGCAAATTTCACTGAAGTTTATGTGAATATAAATGTGGGAACCGGGAAAACATTAATTCCTTCCGGATCAGTAACCGATGGCAATAGTGGAAATAATTATTCGATCACTTTTGTAAATAATACAACTGGTGTGATCAATGCAAGAGCCTTGACAGTAACAGCTCAGACCAATGCAAAAACATACGATGCAAATACCAGTGCTGATGCAACGCCAACCATAACATCCGGTGTATTACAAGGAACTGATGTGGCCAATTTTACTGAGGTTTATAACAATAAGAATGCCGGAACAGGCAAGACACTGATACCAGGCGGAAACATAACCGATGGTAATAACGGCAATAACTATTCTTATACTTTTATAAATGATAACACAGGCGTTATTAATGCAAGAAGCTTAACTATAACAGCACAAACAAATACCAAGACCTATGATGGAACTTCGAGTGCTGCAGCGATACCATCCATTACTTCGGGTGTGGTGCAAGGAGCTGATGTGGCTAATTTTACTGAAGCTTATAATAATAAGAATGCCGGAACAGGTAAGACATTAACACCAGGCGGAAATGTAACGGATGGTAATAATGGTAATAACTATACTTACACTTTCGTAAATGACGTTACTGGTGTTATCAATGCACGAGTATTAACAATAACAGCACAAACGAATACCAAGACGTATGACGGCACAACCAGTGCAGCGGCTACTCCGACAATAACTGGTACAATACAGCCGGGTGACGCCGCCAACTTTACAGAGACTTATGATACGAAGAATGCAGGAACCAATAAAACATTAATGCCATCCGGAACTGTAACTGATGGCAATAGTGGTAATAACTACACGTATACCTTTGTAAACAACACGACGGGTGTCATCAATGCCCGTGCATTGACAATTGCCGGAGCACCAAGTTCGAAAGTATATGATGGTACTACAAGCTCACCATCAATTCCCGCAATTACAGGTGTGATACAAACAGGAGATGTTGCCAATTTTATCCAGGTATATGACAATAAAAATGCAGGTACTGGTAAAACGCTGATTCCATCGGGCTCAGTAAATGATGGCAACGGTGGTAACAATTATACTTATACATTTAATAATCTTTCAACCGGACCAAATCGTCAAATTACTTCTCTTGCCATTACAATAACAGCAGCAACAAACACAAAAGTGTATGATGGCACAACCAGTGCAGTGGCTATACCGACGGTTACTTCTGGTGCCATTCAAATTGGTGATGTTGCCAATTTTACAGAAGTGTACAGCGATAAAAATGCAGGTACAGGCAAGACGCTTATTCCTTCCGGTACTGTAACAGATGGTAATAGCGGTAATAACTATAATTACACATTTATAAACAACACGACCGGTGTGATCAATAAGCGAGCTATCACAGTAACCGCATCGGCGAATACAAAGACCTATGATGGTAACACAACTGCAGCAGCATTGCCAACGATCATAAACGGAACACTTGCAGCAGGTGATGCAGCAGTATTTAGTGAAACATATAATAATAAGAATCAGGGCAGTGGAAAAACAATGGTACCGGCTATTGTATCGATAGTCGATGGCCTAAGTGCAAATATGGCCGGCAATTATGATGTAACACTGACAAACAGCAATGACGGAGTGATCAATAAATTATTGCTAACGATCAATGCACCCACACTTATCAAAACAAAAACTTATGATGGTAATACAACAGCAGCGGTAACAGCCGGCACACTTCAAAACGTTGTAGGTACTGAAACGGTTACAGTGAGTGCAGCTGCAAACTATGACACAAAAGATCAGGGTAATGGGAAAACGATCACAACTGTTTATACAATCGGCGGTGCTGATGCAGGCAACTATGACAAGCCTGTTGACTTCATTGTCAATGATGGTGTGATCAATAAATTGTTGCTAACGATCAGTGCCCCCACACTTACCAAAATAAAAACTTATGATGGTAATACAACAGCAGCGGTAACAGCCGGTACACTTCAAAACGTTGTAGGTGCTGAAACAGTGACAGTGAGTGCAGCATCAAACTATGATACAAAAGATCAGGGTAATGGGAAAACGATCACAACTGTTTATACAATCGGCGGTGCTGATGCAGGCAACTATGACAAGCCTGTTGACTTCATTGTCAATGATGGTGTGATCAATAAATTATTGCTAACGATCAATGCACCCACACTTATCAAAACAAAAACTTATGATGGTAATACAACAGCAGCGGTAACAGCCGGTACACTTCAAAATGTTGTAGGAACTGAAACGGTTACAGTGAGTGCAGCAGCAAACTATGACACAAAAGATCAAGGTAATGGAAAAACGATCACAACTGTTTATACAATCAGTGGTGCTGATGCAGGCAACTACGACAAGCCTGCTGACTATGTTGTCCATGATGGAGTGATCAATAAAAAAGCACTAACGGCAACATCAACTATTGCATCTAAAATTTATGATGGCTCTGCTGTTACTGGCACAGTATCATTAGGAACAGTAAGTGGATATGTGGATTCTGAAACTTTGGTGATCACGCCATCGGCTGCTGATTACAGTAATGCCAATGCAGAAATAGGTAAAGCGTCAACAATATCATATGGACTGGCTAATGGAGCAAATGGAGGACTTACTTCCAACTACAGTATGGCAAATCTTGTAACAACAGGAGATATAACAGCTCGTCCTCTGAATATCACCGGGACCAAAGTGTACGATGCAACAACAACCTTTACCGCCGCTCAATTAACTCCTGCTAATATTGTAAGTGGAGATATAGTAAATGTTAGTGGAAGCGCAACAGTTTCGAGCAAGAATGTTGGAGCCTATACAAGCTTTGCTACAAATTCGCTTGTTTCATCGAATGCGAACTATAAAGTTACTGGCGGTACAGTAAACGTCAGCATTACTGTAGCAACGCTAACCTATAATGCAAATGCAGTCTCAAAAACTTACGGGAATGTGAATCCAGGATTTAGCGGAACAATAACTGGATTTGCGGGAACAGATAGCCAGGCCAATGCTACAACAGGAACAATGGTATTCTCAACAACTGCAACACAATTCAGTAATGTTGGTAGCTATGCAATTACTGGCTCAGGTCTAACAGCAAATTTCGGCAACTATATATTTGCACAGGCTGCTGACAATGTAACTGCTTTCACTATTAATTGTCGTCCGTTGAACTTTACTGGCACGAAAGTGTTTAATAGCTCAGCAACATTTAATGCATCTCAACTTGTAGCAAGCAATATTGTGAACAGTGACATAGTAACGCTTGGTGGAAGTGCAACAGTTTCCAGTGATGCAGTAGGACCTTATACAAGTTTTCTAACAAATAGTCTCACTTCTTCAAACAGTAATTACAAAGTAATGGGTGGCACTGTAAATGTAACGATAACAGCTGCAGCCACATCTATTACTGTAGCGCCAATATCAGTTCAATATTCCGACCAGGCAACATTTGTTGCAACAATTACTTCATCTACCGCACAGGCAGAATTAAATGGGACAGGAGGAACTGTTTCATTTAAAATTCAGCTTAATAGTGGAGGGCCGGTTATTGATCTGGGAACATCTTCCTATCCTGCCGATTGGTCAATTGTCGCAGGACTTGCTACGGTGACCAAAGCATTTACCATCTTGCAGGCACCCGGAACATATAAGGTAATTATCTGCTTTACTCCAATATCGACTAATCTCATAGGTGTTACCAATTCAAATGCCGGGCCGCTTACTGTTACCAAAGAAGATGCAGTTACTGACTATACTGGTCCGATGGCTGTTGCAACATCATCAACAACATCAAGTAGCGCTATTATTACTATGACTGCAACAATTCGGGACATAACTGCAGTTACGGGCAATCCTTTAACCGATATTTACCCGGGCGATATTCGTAATGCGAAAGTTAGGTTCTTTGTGGATGGAATACTCGTAACGAATAGTAATTCTGCCAATGGGGCAATTACAGATGGCAACGGTTGGACATCGCCAGGGTTAGTTAATTCCGGTGATTTAAAAACCGGAACAGTACTTTTAAAGAAATCAGTAGATATTGGTAGCAATGATGCATACCCATATACAATCAGGGTTGAAGTTGGAGACCCCGGATATTATCAGGCAGAAAATGAAGAAGTGGTAGTAACAGTTTATAAACCATTAAATGATTTCATAACTGGTGGCGGATATATAATACCCACAAGATCAAATGGAACTTATAAATCTGATGCGGGAAGAAAAACAAACTTTGGGTTTAATGTAAGATATAATAAGACAGGTAAGAATTTGCAAGGAAACATCAATACCATTTTCCGCAGATTGGAAGGAAGTATTGTCCATACGTATCAAATTAAGGGTAATGCTATGACTTCTTTATCAGTTATTGCGGCCAATGCCAATCCAGCAAGCAATACCAATCCAAAAAAAGCTTTATTTAATGGTAAAGCAAATATGACGGATATTACCAATCCTTTAGCACCAATATCACTTGGTGGCAATCTTACATTGCAAGTTTCAATGACAGATAGAGGAGAGCCGGGATTAAATGATCAGATAGGTATTATGGTTTATGACAATGCCGGAGGAATTCTATATTCAAGTGACTGGGATGGTATCAAAACCGGCGAGTTGTATTTGACAGGAGGAAATATTGTTGTAACCAATAGTTCAGTTTCTTCTGGTACCACACAGGTAGGAGATACAAGGGAAATCGATATAACCCCGGCAGCAGAAAGTAATCTAAGGTTAAAAGCGTATCCAAATCCAACTCAGCATTATTTCACTTTGAATGTTGACGGTAATAATAACGAAGATGTAGAAATAAGGGTATTCAGCTTAAGCAGCAAACAAATTTATACTACGAAAGGATCTGCCAACAGGATATATCGCTTCGGTGATAACTTTATAAATGGTGTGTACATTGTAGAAGTGACGCAAGGCGATAAACACAAAACAATCAAACTTATCAAACAACAATAGTTATTGACATGAGGAGAACTAAAGACCATTCGCTTTATGCAGGTGGTCTTTTTTCATTTATAAAGTCTTTAAATATTCGATCACGGCTTTTCTTTCTTTATCAGTAAGCTGATCGCTGAATGTGTGTCCATAATTTCCATAGCCGGGAAGAGAAGTATTATAAACATATTTATCACCTGGTGCGGCAAGAGTTTGATATTGCCAGCCGAGTTTTTCATAATCATATTTAGCAGAGTCAAAATTTCTTGTCCAGTATGAAGGACGGATCTTACTGTTCAATACGGCTTCAATAGTTGGCACAGATCCATTGTGGAAATAAGGAGCTGTGATCCATATACCATCAAGTGGCGGCGCTATATATCCATTGAAAGGAGTAAGCTTTGCAGGATGATCTCCCTTGCTAAACCAGCTTTTATTATACCAATCGATCATTTCACCATATTGATAATTATTCTGATTAAGCAGAGAATCGGTACCAACAACAGGTTCGGGAATTAGAAGATTAGGATAATTTCCATTGCTGCCATAAGTACCATGACAGTGACTGCAATTATTCTCAAAAATAATTTTGCCTTTAGCGGCAAGTTGTTCATCTATTGCGCCGGGATATTTGGGCGCTGTTATGCTGTATAAATAAGAAAGGAGATCAGGCATGTGCATATCAACATCTTTTGCATGAAGCGTATCGGTAAGTGTAAGCAAAGAAGAGCCCATGAGATATTTACCAAAATCACCACGACCAAAGCCATTGTAAAACATGGCATTCTTTTTTTTCAATAACCACCATGCCGGCACATCAGAAGGAATGATTTCTTTGGGCACTTCGATCAATGCTTTTTCACTCCATGCAAAACTTACAGGATCACGATGCGCTATCAGCAAGGCGGTAAGCCTGTCCGCTGGATTTACTCCTACGATATCAACAAAAAGCTGGTCGTAGATAGTTTGAGCTACGGAAACAAATTCTTTTGCAGCTTCATATTTTTTAGGATTCAATTTTAAATACACCATCAGCATTTTTTCCAATGACTTTGAATTTAGCTTTTGGCCTTTTGTAAAATCACCGGTTGTATTTCCAAGACCAATCATCAGTTTGCCATTAAAAGTTTCAGCATGGCATTGCAAACAATTGGGAACAACAATGTCTTCACCGTTAAATGCTTTCACCACATTGAAATCGTATCGTACTGTTGCATTATCACCACCGCGATCAAGCAGATCAGTTTTTTCTTTTTTTAATGCGAGATAATAGAGATTCAAAGGCAGGCCACTGTTTACATAGTCGCCGGTAACCATGTATTTAAAACCATCTTCAGCATTGCCGGTTCTTTGTTTGCTGGGCGGGACAGGAATTGGCTCGTCTTCATGTATAAGTAAAAGTCTGAAGGATAAACAGGTAATGATAATTATTGCAATAACCAGAATTTTTTTCATAGTAGGGAGAACGCAGCAAATTTTATACTATAAAGTTGAGATGTTTTTAATTTCATGCAAAAGATTTTCTGTTTCCCGATAGTTGAAGCATTTGAGATTCCTCCTTCGCCGGAATGACAAACACACCTATACAATTGCTCAGTAATGAACCGAACCCTGAAGTGTGCGACGCAAGGAACGATGATAGTAGTACTAAAGCCGGGCAAAAAATATTCTTAATAAATGCCCTTAATGATCCCATCCTGCCATACAAGGAAGTAAAGTTTTTTATTTTCAAAATAATCCAGCGAAGACGTTTGTTTGTTGATAACAGGCTGGATGTCAAAATCAGTGAAAACCTTTGGTTGCTTAGCGGAAAGATTAGAGGCAATGTCCTTTCCATATTGCAAAAGAAGTTTGCTGAATTTAAATGTGACCTCGTATCCACGGAATACCATGTCGCTGGGACGAGCATACATTTTTGTATTGAAATGATTATTGATCCCGTTACTTATCTTATCAGTTTTTGAATTGAAAAACGGAGTTCCGTAAATGATCTCAATGCCTTTATATTCGGGCTTTGTAAAATCTTTTATTCCATCCCAGGTGGGCATTCCCATAGCACTAACAGAGTACTGCTTAGCAATGGGTGCTAATTGCAGAACGAGACGCTTGCCAAAGTTTTCATCAAGACTTCCTGCAATGCAAAGTGATTGTGCATTGCTATCAAGATTTTTTTTCAATTGATCGACAGTAAAACTATCGGTTAGATCAACGTATTTTATTTTTAACGGAACAGAAGCTGTGCTTTTGCTGTAATCATCAAAGTAGGCTTTTATCCGATCTTCCAGTTGTCCTTTTTTCCGAAACATGATGACATTATGAAGAGCATAGTGTTTCTGAATGTTTTTGTAAATACCCTCGCATTGCGTTTTTAATGTTGAATTAAGCACTACAAAAAAAGGATTACCGGTAACATTACCATCATTAGGAAGATTGGCATTGATAACAGGTATATTCATTTTCAATCCGGCATCGGCAATAGGTTTTATTTCCGAA
>Ga0207710_10000575_pt1 | contig 21826 bp, 24 predicted proteins | sample KBSS24metaG_FD_184400 | JGI IMG/M metagenome (GOLD analysis project Ga0207710, IMG submission 184400) | Switchgrass rhizosphere microbial communities from Kellogg Biological Station, Michigan, USA - KBS S2-4 metaG (SPAdes) (version 2) | ecosystem: Host-associated > Plants > Roots > Rhizosphere...
CATCGACAGCACGCGCCTACGAGCCGTCGACACCTGGTGTGCCCGGCGCCACGCCTGCGAACGACGATACGGTTCGCATGTTGTTTGACTTGCTGTCGAAGGGCACGAACCAAAGCACTGAGAACCCGCACGCACGTCCCGCGTGGGACAAGCGCAAGGCGCTGGTCTGCACGAGCGAGCCCTATCGTGAAAACGTCGCGAGCCAGCTTTCAGAGGTGGGCTGCCAGGTCTTCGTCGCGGAAGAAACGCGCCAGGCAATTGAAACAATGCGCGCGAACAAGATGGATGTGGTTGTACTCGAGCCGCAGTTTGATCCAGCCGAGCAGGGATCGGTGTTTGTGATTCGCGAGATCAACGTGATGCGACCGCCGCAGCGACGCCGTTTGTTCTTTGTGCTCTTGTCGCCTTCACTGCGCACGATGGACGCACACGCTGCGTTTCTCAACAACGTCAACGCGGTAGTGAATGTCGCCGACATCGAAGAGCTGTCGCGCATCATGGAAGTCGCGCTGCGCGAGTACAACGAGCTCTATCGCGAGTTCTACACTGCGTTTGGCTTAACAGCACTCTAAACAGTTTTCCTTTGCGCGGGGCGGCTTTGCGGGCTAATCTAACCGCGCGTGGACCCGAAGCCGCACAACGAATCGCACAGGCACCAGCATAAGAGTGAAAGCTGGCGACGACTGAGTTTTGTACTGCTCCTCACGATGCTCTACATGTTCGCCGAAGTGATCGGCGCGTGGTGGACCGGCTCACTCGCACTGCTCGCTGATGCGGGTCACATGTTCACTGACGTGGCCGCGCTCGTTCTCGCTCTCATCGCCGTTTGGTTTGGCTCGCGCCCGGCAACTTCACGCAAAACTTTCGGTTACTACCGTCTCGAGATCATCGCCGCACTCGTCAACGGCGTCGCACTCGTCGTCATCTCGCTTTTCATATTTTACGGCGCATACGAACGCTGGCAGTCGCCTCCGATCGTTAAGACTGGACCGATGATCGTCGTCGCGATTGGAGGTCTGATCGTGAACCTGGCGTGTGCGTGGATATTGCACGCGCGACAGGAAGTCGACCTCAATATGCGTGGCGCGTGGATGCACGTGATGGGCGACGCGCTCGGATCGGTAGGTGCGATAATCGCGGGCGTTTGTATGGCGCTCTTTGGTTGGTATGCGGCTGATGCTGTGTTCAGCGTCCTGATTAGTTTGCTGATCATCTGGGGCTCGGTGAGACTGATTAGAGAATCGACCAACGTGCTGCTGGAAGGCACGCCGGCGCACATCAATCTCGCGGCGGTTGAGAATGCGATTTTAGACACGACCGGCGTTTCTGACGTACACGATCTGCATGTTTGGACAATCACGTCAGGACGCGACGCGCTGAGTGCGCACGTGATTCATACCACGAGCATCTCGCAGCCTGACCTGTTGCGAGAGCTGCGCACGAAGCTGCACGACCGGTTTGGCGTGGACCACCTCACGATTCAGATGGAAACCCCTGATTTTGAGGACGAGACATTTCATTTCTGCCACGCGGGCACGGCGTGTTTCAGATCCGATCAGAACCGAGCGCGGTAATGGAACTAAATCTCCTTTTGAGTCTCGACCTGCGGGAGCAGGCAGCTTTACAGGCAGCACTGATGACACACGCCGCCCCGGACGCACTCGTCACTCTCGCACTCACGGGCGCCTGTCGGATCGGATCGCTCGAAGAAGCGCGACAACTGCGGAAGTGGCTTGCGGAAGCACGCACCGCCGCCGACACTGACTTCGCCGCGCTTCACGTGATCGAAAAAGCAATGATCGATTTTGGTTTGTAGCGGTCGAAACGTGATTCTGAGGTTGAAAACATGTACTGTGCGTAGTTGGGAGTGGCGCGATCGCGACGCGATTGTGCGCTATGGAAACAACCGCAAAGTGTCGATCAACCTGCGCGATCGTTTTCCGTATCCCTACACTGCTCGCGATGCGCGCAACTGGCTCGACATGGTTGTAGACGCGAAACCGGAAACGAATTTCGCGATTGACGTAGCCGGTGAGGCGGTTGGTGGTATAGGCTTCACGCCGCAACACGACGTTGAGTGGCGCTCGGCGGAAATCGGATACTGGCTGGGCGAGCAGTTCTGGGGACGCGGGATTGCCACCGAAGCGCTGATTGCAGTGACGGAGTATGCGTTTGCAAACTTTGATCTGTGCCGGTTGTTTGCGCACGTGTTTGATTGGAACGGCGCCTCGGCGCGCGTGCTCGAAAAGGCGGGGTATGAGTTTGAAGGACGTTTGAAAAAGAGCGTGACGAAGGATGGTCAGACGATCGACCAGCTCATGTACGCGATCGTTCGCGAAAAAGAGTAGCCACAAGAAGCACAAAAGAGTGGCCACAAAAAGGCACATAAAACACAGAAAAGTCTGTTTGTGCCCTTTGTGAATTTATGTGTCTTTTGTGATCTACTTTTGTGATCTAAAGGAGAGAAAGCATGAAGATGATGGCAGTCGGTTTGATGATCGCGTGCAGCGCGTTGTTGGCGAGTGCGCAGGAAACGACGATGACGGGAAGTTTGAATGAACAGCGTGTAGCGTTAACTCAAGCAGCGGTGGCGATGGACGCGAGTGGTGCGCCGGCGCTTGAAGGCACTTTGCGAACTACGGCGCTGAGCGGCGCGCCGGAAACGCCCGTCACGAACATTCGCATGGTCGTGAAGAATCGCAGCACGTCTCCTTACGCGTTCGTCTCCGGGGCGGTTACGTTTTACGACGCGGCCGGCGTGCGTTGTGGCGAGGGCGTTTTTAAGGCCGACGCGCTCGCGGTTGACGAATCGTTTGAGACTGACTTACCGGGACTGCGGATTCGCTGTGAGGCTGCGACGTGGCGCATGATTGCGACAAACTTGTTGCCGCGAATTCCTCCAAACGCGCCGATCCCCGCGCTGGCTCGCACACCATCGAACCTCGTGATCAGCATCGACGGCGAGACGCATCCGATTCAACTGGACAAACCGCTCACGGTCACGCTTGGAGAGAAGCGCAGAACAATAATCGTGCGAGCTCCATAGATTTCATGCTCTCAACTCTAATCGAGCTTCAACGTCTCAAACGCCTCGATCGCACCGGCTGGACCTTGCGTGGTCTTCCCAACGGCACTGAATCCGTTGCGGCGCACTCGTTTGGCGTCAGCGTGACGGCCATGCTGCTCGCCGATCGTTGCAAAGCCCGCGGCGTGTCTCTCGACGTCGAGAAACTCTTACGCATCGCTCTGCTTCATGACTGGGCCGAAACACGCGTCGGCGATATGCCGCGCACTGCCACTCTCTACTTCGGCTCCGCGGCGCGAAAGCAGGCCGAGACTGCCGCCTTCGCGGACATTGTCAACGCAGTCGACGCAGATGGCTCATATGCAACTCTCTACAACGATTACGAACGTCGTGAAAGCACAGAGGCGCGCCTGGTCAAAGCCGCTGACGTATTGGATCTGCTGATTCAGGTGCTGGCGCTCGAACGCGCGGGCGCGCGCGGTCTCGACGAGTTCTGGGAAGTCGCTGACAATCCGGAATTCAATCTCGAAGGCGCTGCGGAACAGATTGTGCTCGAACTTCTTCAATCGATTTTGAAAGCGCGCAGCGAGCTGCACCCTAATGTTTGATTTCTTAACGGACTTTTTCTTGGCGCTCACCTGGCGCAAGATACTGCTCGGGGTCGCAATATTTCTTGTTAGTTTCTTCGCAAACCTCGGCATCGTAACGTGGATTCTGGTCAAGCTGCCTGCCGATCACTTCAGCAAGAGTCGTAAAACGAAATTCTGGGCTGGACCGCGACCGTGGATCCACGCCGCCAAGGTGATCGGAAAAAACATCGCCGGCGTTTTGCTGGTGGCGTTGGGTATAGTGCTGTCGCTTCCGGGCGTGCCGGGACAAGGCTTGCTCACTGTTCTTCTCGGTATAATGTTGCTCGACTTTCCGGGACGACATCGTTTGGAACAGAAGTTGTTGAGCAAACCGAGCATCGTGAATTCGATTAACAAATTGAGAGGGAGGTTCGGGAAGAAAGCGCTTGAGCTTAATTGAATTTCTCGATTCTTCGGCGTTTGACGTATGATTGGCGCCTAAGATTGATGCTCAAAAACTTCAACGCCTATAGAATCGTGCCCCCCTCTCGTTTACTGCTGTCAGTCTTAGCTGTCTGGGTTCTTTTGTTCACTGCCGGCTGTGGTCTGTTCGGCGCGAAGAAAAAGATCACGGTGCCGCAGCTTCTCGGTCCATTAGCCAAAGCTGACAAGGCAAGGCTGATTCAGGAAGTGAACCGGCTGTCGACGGTTAAGTCGATTCACGGAAAAGTTGATATTCAGTTTGAAGATACGTCGTTCGCGTCGTCAGGCATCGCCGATCAATATCGACTCGTCGACGGCACGATCACGCTGCAAAGACCCGGCCAGATCTATCTGATCATTCAGTTCACTTTCGTCGACATCGCGCAGATGGCGTCAGACGGCGAGCACTTCCGCGTTGCAGTGTTGAAGGGGGACGACAAGTTCAAGCGCTTCGTTAAGGGAACCAATAGCGCCGATTATGGAAAGTTCGATGTAGACGGCGATGCCTCCCAACAAAACGACAAGCAGAAGACCGAGAAGCAAACAGTCAACACGCTTTCAAATCTGCGTCCGCAACATCTGACGGATGCTTTTATGATTCGCCCGATCGAGTCGAATAACTCGCTGGTTTACGCGCAAAGCGAGTTTTTCAATGAGGAGCCTGATACGCGTCGTCAGGCGAAGAAGGACGCGCGGGTGATGCGGGGTTATTATCTGCTCGAGGAGTTTTCGACGGCCACTCCGGGTGACGCGAAGCTCGTGAGGCGTTTTTGGTTCGACCGCGTTGGTGGAATTCGTCTTGCACGCTTGCAAAGTTATGATGAGAGAGGCCAGTTGATCACGGATGTTTCTTATTCTAATGAGAAGGCGCTTGGCAGTGGCCCGACAGCTTCGTTGCCGAGCCGGGTTGAGATTACACGGCCACAGGATCAATATAAGTTGAGCATCAGCTATCAGGATTCTACTTCCGTTGAGCTGAATCGCGACTATCCGCCACGCGCGTTTGTGTTGGAAAATAAGTGGGGATTGCCGGAAGTCGATCTCGACGCCCAAAATAAGAAGACGGCTAATAAATAATAGTGAGAACGATTTTACAAGCTGAAGATTTGGTAAAGGTTTATCGCATCGGAAAAGTCGATGTGCCGGCGCTGCGTGGTGTTTCGCTCGAAGTTGAGGAGGGTGAATTCGTCGCGATCATGGGTCCGTCGGGTTGTGGAAAGTCGACGATGCTGCATTTGCTGGGTGGTTTGTTGACGCCGACTTCCGGTCGCATCGTGATCGATGGGGAAGACATAACTGCCGCCTCAGATGCGAAACGGACCGCTATTCGTCGCAAAAAGATCGGGTTTGTCTTTCAAAGATTCAATCTTTTTCCGACGCTGACGGCTGAAGGAAATCTCCGACTGGCGGAGCGAATTCATGGCAACGGCGGCGGGAATGCGCAACTCCGGCGCGACGTGCTGCGCCTGCTGGGACTAGAAGATAAACTGCACCACAAGCCGCTCGAATTGTCAGGCGGTGAGCAGCAGCGAGTCGCACTCGCGCGTGCGGTAGTGACGCGTCCGGCAATTGTTCTTGCAGACGAGCCGACGGGCAATCTCGATTCTGAAAATTCAGCCCTGGTACTTAACATGTTTCAGGAGTTGAATTACCGCTTCAACCAGACCATCATCATGATCACCCACAACCCGGAAGCTGCGGCGATGTGTAAGCGGATCGTACAGATGCGCGACGGGCACATCGTCGAACACGCCCCCACCGTCAGGCTTTAATTTGAACGGTTAATAAAGAACAAGTCAGGAAGAGGGGCTTGCCCCCGCCGCTGCTTGGATTTCGATGAGCGGGGGCAAGCCACCCTTCCTGACTTGTTCTAAACTTAGTCATTGAAAATCTTTACAGGATTGTTACTGGAAGGCTAAACTCTATTGACCCGCCAGCCACGGCTCGCGTGGCTGCTTACTTGCTAGCTTGAGAACGTGCGAGGCCTGTTTACCACACTTAAGAAGATCTTCTTCTGGAATTACGCAAGAAACACCTGGCAATGGGATCTTCTGTGTGTGGTCATATTGATCTTCATCTTTTTGACACCAAAAAGCTGGTTTTCGGGTGGCGAACGGGCCCAGAGTATGGTGCATCAAAGCCCCGTTCAAAGGACCCTGCTTTTGCGACCTGAAGTTGTTGGCAATGAAGAAGATAAGGGCCGGATCGAGCAGCAGGTAAGGGCGCTTACGGGACGCGCCGACGCAGAGGTCCTCGCGGTCCGGAAAATAACAGGTCCCGACGGAAGAACCCTGAGTTTCGAGGTTGACATACGATAGTCATTCCCTATAATTGCGAGGTTTTTTGGTTGTAACCACGCGAAAGGAGAATTGAGTCTAAGGAGCATTTATGAAGAGATTGATTGCCTCGGGCCTGATGTTGGCTTTTATATTATCCGCATTCGTCATAGTAACCCCGACCACGACGAACGGTCAGGGCGCAGGCCTCGTGAGCTCTGTTCTGAGTCGGATGGAGAAGAACCGCGAGAGCTTGAAGTCGTTGCGCGCCGGCATCAGCGTTTCGAAATACAATTCGCAACTCGGTGTTGAAGATAAATATCACGGTATAGTGATTTACATGCCGGGTGCAGGCCGCCAGGCCTCAGTAAGGATCGATTGGTCCAGCCCGCGAAAAGAAGTTCTCGCGGTCAATAACAACAAGTACACGATCCTCCGTCCCGCTTTGGGAGTCGCTTATGTGGGCGATTCGCGCAGGATGAAAGACAATAAGGCTGGCGGGCTGATGGAAATGATGAACATGTCGCGCGGGCAGCTTGAAGCGCGCTTCCAGCCGGTAAAAGACGTTCGTGAAGAAACTCTTTGGGGCGGTGTTGGCACGATTCACCTGACCCTCGTGCCGAAGGGCAATGCTGGTTACAAGTACGCTGAAGTATGGATCGATTCAGCCGGTATGCCAGTGCAGACGAAGATTGTTGAGAAGAATGACGACTCAACCACGATGCGTCTGACGAACCTGGAAAAGAACCAGAAGATTAGTCCCAGCGATTTCGATATAAAGCTGGACTCGAACGTAAAGATCGTCAAGAGCTAAGACAAACTAGCCACAAAAAGGCACAAAAAGCACAAAAGTTTTTCTAAACCGGTTTTTGTGCTTTTTGTGCCTTTTTGTGGCTACTCTTTGTGCTTTTTTGTGGCTGCGGTTGCGTTGGACCGCGTAGTCGCATATTCTTCGCGTCAAAATGCGGAAGACCAAATTTCTAAAACTGAAGGTTCGTGAGGCGAGTTTTATCAGTCGAGCGTTACTGTCCTCGCGCCACCCGGTTCTGGCCCATCTGATTCCGATGCGCCGTTGCAATCTCGCTTGTGGCTATTGCAACGAGTATGACCATAATTCGAAGCCGATCGATCTCGACGTTGTTAAAGCCAGGCTAAACAAACTCGCCGATCTCAGGACGTCTATCGTCACAATCTCCGGCGGCGAGCCGATGATGCATCCTGAGCTCGATCAGATCATCAATCACATTCGCGTGCGCGGCATGATCGCGGGACTGATCTCGAATGGTTATTACTTCACTCCCGAGCGAATCAAACGGCTCAACAAAGCCGGGCTCGAGTATTTGCAGATCAGCATCGATAACGTTGAGCCGGACGAAGTCTCGCGCAAGAGCCTGCGCGTGCTCGATAAGAAACTCCGTTACCTTTCGGAGTACGCTGACTTTCACGTCAACATCAATTCAGTGATCGGCGGCGGCATCAAGAATCCTGACGACGCATTGACTGTCGCTCGTCGCGCCACCGAGCTCGGTTTCTCGACTACAGTCGGCGTGATTCACGACGTTGACGGAACGCTCAAGCCACTTTCGGAAAAAGAAAAGAGCATCTTCCAGCAGGTCAAGAAACTCGGAAACAAAGATCACGCGCGATTGAACTGGTTCCAGGACAGCATCGCCGAAGGCAAGCCCTACAACTGGCGTTGCCGCGCCGGCGCGCGCTACCTATATATCTGCGAAGAAGGTCTGGTGCACTGGTGCTCACAGCAGCGCGGCTATCCCGGAATCCCGCTGGACCAGTACACGATGGAAGACTTCGATCGCGAGTACAAGACCGAGAAGTGGTGTGCGCCGACCTGCACGCTACAGTGCGTTCACCAGGTCGGCATTCTCGACAACTGGCGCGATCCTCAGAAGACACCCGCGCAGATTGCCGAGGAACAGAAGAGCGGCGTCGGTGAAATGATCGGCGCTGATTAGTCCACAAAAATTCACAAAAAGCTCAAAAGGTTTTCTTAGCTCTTTTTGTGTTTTTGTGCCTTTTGTGGCTAACGTTTTGTTCTTTCGAGGGCGGCAATACAGCTACGATCCTGGGGGTCACAAATCTCGCCGCCTAGTCCCGCTAATCGAAACTCCTCGATCGCTTCAGAGAGCTGACCCGCATTTGCGAGCTCGATTGCGAGTAGCTTGCGCGTGTGTGGATCGTCTTCGCGCTTGAGCGCTTCTTGATACTCGCGAATCGCGGTGGTCGAGTCTTCCACGAGTTTTGCTTGTGTCGCCCGCGCGAGGTGAGCATCAACGCTGCGACTGTCGAAATAGAAATAAGCTCCGATCACAGACAAAGCAATCACCGCATACAGCAACGGCAGCGAGTAGCGCCATCGCCGCGGTGGGCCAGTCTTTGGCCGCCACATCATTGTCACGAGATAAAACGGAAAGACGATGAGCGGCAGAAAGAGCGTGCCGGTAGCGAGCGCGAGTGCGTAATAAAGTTGGAATCGTTTGCGAGCTGAAGCAAGAACCCAGGTCGAAACAAGCGCGGAAAGAGCAAACGCGGCGGGCATTACGAGGTCAAACAACTGACCCGCCGACATGTTTGTCCTTAAACTCACTGTCTTGTCGGACCTAAATCTCCACCCACCGTTGAGATCGACACTGAGCTCGAGAGTCCGAGTCCTGAAAGTCGTCCGGCCATGATCACGATCACTTCACCCTTTTCGACCACGCCCGCTTCAAGTAATCGTTGCTCGCCGACTTTCAACATGTCTTCCGTCGACTGAGCGTGTTTGATCAGCAACGGCTCCACGGCCCAGATCAGCGATAACTCCGACATCACTTCCGGGCGGTGTGTCAGCGCAATGATCCGTTGATCGTGGCGAATTGACGAAAGCCTGCGGGCCATGAGTCCCGATGCGGTGAAAACGGCGGTGACTTTTGTTCCCATCTCGTCGGCAGCGAACGCCGCAGCTTCGCACAGCGCACGACTAACGCGCCCTGATTGCTGCCCAAGCCAGCGCCTCAGCTCGTCGTCCGAGTGTTCCTTGCCGCTTTCCGCCGACTCGATAATGCGCGCCATCATAGCGACTGCAGCAGCGGGATAATCGCCCGCGGCAGTCTCGTTGGAAAGCATGACGCAATCAGAGCCGTCCCAAACGGCGTTCGCCACGTCAGACGCCTCAGCGCGCGTCGGCCGCGGGCTCGAAACCATCGACTGCAGCATCTGCGTCGCCGTGATCACCATCTTCCCGGCTTGAATCGAACGCTCGATGATCCGTTTTTGATAAACCGGCACGAGCTCGACACTCGTCTCGACGCCGAGATCGCCGCGCGCCACCATCACTCCATCCGCCGCGGCAATGATCTCGTCGAGATGATCGATCGCTTCCGCTTTCTCGATCTTCGCGATCAGCGGCGCCCGGCCACCCGCTTCCTTGATCAACTGTTTCGCGTGCTCACAATCGCTCGCGCGTCTGACGAACGAGAGCGCGATGTAGTCGGCGTTCTGCTCGACGGCCCACTTCAGATCGACGACGTCTTTGTCGGTCAGCGACGCAATCGGAAGCGCGACGCCCGGCAGGTTGATTCCTTTGCGCTCGCCTAACATCCCGCCATCGACGACTTTGCAAATGACGTCAGTATCGGTTGCGCTTTCGACAATGAGCGAGAGCGCGCCATCGTCGAGCAACATGCGTGTGCCGGGTTGAACTACGCGCGGCAGGTCACTGTAGTTAGTCGAGACCTGACGCTCGTCGCCGGCGACTGATCGAGTCGTGATCGTGAATAAAGATCCTGGTATCAGTTTTACCGGCTGATCGTCTTTCAGCTCGCCGGTGCGAATCTTTGGTCCGGAAAGATCAACTAAGACGGCAATCGGACGTCCGAGTTTTGCTGCTGCGGCGCGAGCGCGTTGGATGTCCTGCGTCTTTTCTTCGTGCGTGCCGTGCGACATGTTGATGCGCACACCATTCGCGCCGCCGGCGATCAGTTTCTCGACCATGTCTGGTTCGCGAGAAGCTGGACCGAGCGTGATTAGAATCTTTGCTTTTCTCAAAATTTGAACTCGTCTGATGATGTTAATTAGTTGGTGTCTTCAGTGCAGTCTCGACGGCGCTGTCGAGATAAGTGCCGGTGCTGGATCCGAAGCCGATAAAACGTTGCACAAGCTGGCCCTGCCGATCGAAGACGAATGTTTGCGGAATCGCGTCCTGGCCCGCGAGCAGAAAGCTCACCAGATCTTCATCTGGTTGCGCGAGCGGATATTGAATGCCGAACTCTTTCGCGAAAGCCGGCACTAATTGATCGTCGCCTGGTCCACCGACGTTTAATCCGACGACTTGCAGGCCCTGGCCCTCATATTTTTTTTGCAGTCCGATCAGGTGCGGAATGCTGTCGCGACACGGCACGCACCAGGTAGCGTAGAAATCCAGAATCAGGACCTTGCCTTTGTACTCGGAAAAAACCGAGCGGTTACCGTCTGCGAGCTCCCAGCCCATGTTGGCGAGTGATGCTGCACGCGAAGGCGGCATCGGGTACGTGGTCCCGGTTGGGGGATTCGAGATCACGGGCGTGTTCGTGGTTGTGTTGTTTTTACTGCAGGCTGTAAATAAAAGACCGCATAAAAGAAATGTTTTCACGCAAAGACGCGAAGGCGCAAAGACGCAAAAGCGTTCGTCATTCTTCTTTGCGTCTTTGCGTCTTTGCGTGAAAAGCCTCATTTAATCCTCATCCTCATCTTTGCTTTCAGCTTCTGCTTGCGGCACTGGCTCACCGGGCACACGATATTCACCCTCGACCCAACGACCGAGATCAACAAGTTGACAGCGTTCAGAACAGAAGGGACGGAAAGGATTGTCTTTCCACTCGACTGGCTTACCGCAGGTTGGACACTTCATGAAATCGTAACGCCACGTGCCGCATCAAAGAGATGCAGGTCTTTTGATCAATATTCGTCGTTTGACGAATGCGATCGTACCTTCGCGGCGCATGGCATTCAAGCGGACGGTGACGCTTTCACGAGTTGAGCCAACAATAGAGGCAATTTCGCGGTGGGGCAGTGGGATATCGATGAGCACGCCTTCGGGTTCGGAAACCCCGTAGCGCATGGAAAAATCAGCAAGTAATCTGTCAAGACGAGCAGGAATGGCATTGAGCGCAAAATCAGCCAGGCGGCGCTCCGCGTGATCAAGTCGTTGACCGATCAGGCGGAAAGTGTAATCATGAAGGCGGTCATCCTCAGCCATCCCCCGTTTGAAATCCCCGACCTGGATTCGCAGGAGCCTGGAATTTTCATAGGCTATTGCAGAGTTCGCCCGTTGCCCCGCAGCAGAGTAGAGAGCTGATTCCCCAAATAAGGATCCCTCGGGAAGAATATCGATTACGGCTTCGCGCCCTGTGTCTGATTCGATACGGCAGAGTTTGATACGGCCATGGATAATCGCATACAGGCAGTCGGCAGGTTCCCCTGCACGATAGACGAAGCGCCGACGTCGAAAGTCAAGGACCACTGAATTACGAGCCATGTCGTTAACGAGCGCATCGTCCAGTGTTGAGCCAAATTCCAACTGGCGGATTAATTCAGCGCGATCTTCGGGAGTTAAATCCCGGGCGCGCTTTTGTTCCTGCAGGGCATTCATCTCCATGTCCTTTTGGGCATCGAGTTCCAGTTTCCAGCTTGAATCAATTGACGGTGTTTCTCTCGTTCAACGTGGTCCTGCGCGGGTCGAGTTCAATGATGACTGTAAGGATACCCGCTCCGACGTTTCCCAGGATTGTTACTCTCGATTGAATCTTTTTGACGCGATGCTAGGGCGAGTACAGACACGTTAAACCGAGGCTCGAACTGTAGCATGAAGCACGGGAGCGTGCAAGAACAATAAGAAACAAGTGAACCCGTTTTATGGAGTCAAAATCCAACATACTCGTAGTCGACGATAACCCGGATAAATTAAACCTGATCAAGGCTGCGCTGAACCTCGCCGGTTACAACGTAACCACTGCGACCGACGGCGACGAGGCGCTCGCGGCCATTGAATCGTACCAGCCGGACCTTGTGATAACAGACGTTATGATGCCGCGCATGAACGGGTACGAATTGGCCGAGCGAATCAGGGCCAATCCGGTCACGAGGTTCATTCCCGTCATCATGCAGACAGCGGCGGGCCGGCGTAGCGAAGATCTGCGGCGGGCCAATGAAGCCGGCGCGCTGGGCTATATCACTGATCCGACCGATCTCGATCTACTGCTCGCAAGGACCAGGACGCTGCTCGAGTTCAAAGCCTATCTCGACAGTTGCGAAGAAGCGGCTTTTACGGACCATCTGACCGGCCTCGCAAACCGCAGACGCTTCGAGCGCCAACTGGAGCGAGAAGTGGCCCGTATGGAAAGGTATGGCCATCCTTTCAGCCTGCTGATGATCGATATCGACAGTTTCAAGGATCTCAACGACAGCTTCGGTCACGATGCCGGCGACGATGCCATTCGCCGCCTCAGCAAAGTTTTGCGTGAGGGCACGCGCGGTATCGATCTGGCCGCGAGAATTGGCGGCGAGGAGTTTGCAGTGCTGCTTGTGGAAACCAGTAAAGCGGGCGGGCTGGAAGTGGCAGAACGACTGCGTGCTGCCATCAAAACGTTGGAAATTCCCCGCGCACGGTGCATCACGGCGAGTTTTGGGGTTGCGGAATGTCCGGGCGACGCGCAAACTGCTGCTGATGTGCTGAAGGCAGCGGACGTCGCTTTGTATGAAGCCAAGCGAAATGGCCGCGATCGCGTAGTCGCGATGGTGCCGCCGCGGTCGAACTCGATGGCTGCGGGTGACGTACAAAGCGATGGAAATCTGGGAATTGCATCGCGAGGATAGGAATGGCTGATTACAAGGAAAAGTTTGACGAGTGGCAACAGGCAGCGCGCCGCAAGGCTCGCGAGCTCGACGAGAAATACTCGATTTCGGATCTGGTTGGTGAAGCCGCAAAACGTGGCGCTGAGACAGTGGCCGGCGGCGCGGAACGGCTGCGGAATGAAGCTGAGCGACTGACCGATGATGAAGAGATCAGCGACGCTGCGCGCCGTGCCGCGAATGAAACCGTAAAGAATGTTAAGAAGGCCGGAAAGGCCATGCGCGATGTGGCGGGCGACACCGGAAAGCGAGTTTATGACGACGCGAAGACTTACTACGAGCGAGCGTCATCGATCTACGACACCGGCGCACGGTTCACACGCGCCTCGACGGCAGCAACCACCGGATTACTGAAAGCGCGGGACTGGATCAAAGAGAATCCCGGCAAGGCCGCGGTTGTTTCAGTCTCGCTCGTGCTGGGTATCAGAGCAGGCGCGGCGTTTCCCGGTCTCGATGCTGTGTTGCTCGGCTCACACCCGCACTGGCTGACACACTCGGCGCTTCCGGTTTGGGGTCTGCGCAAAGCGAGCGAGAAGTTTGATAATTATTTGAAGAAGCAGGAAGAGCTGATTGCGCATGGCGAGCTCGACGAAGCGGCACAGCAGCGTGCGGAGTTTGAGCGGAAGATCGCGAAGTATGTTGGGGCGCCGTTGCTGGGTGCGTTCAGTTGCGCGGCGGGTGCGGCTATGTGGGCGCAAATCTTCCAACCGGGCGCGATCACCGGCGCTCCGATCAGTTGGCTACTCGGCGGCAACCCATTTCTCGATGGCGTCTGGCTCTTTGCGAACGGCGTAATCTGCTTCCACCAGGGCTACCAATTCTTCATGATTGCATTGGCGAACCAGGAAGAAGTGGTGCGCGTTGTGCGAGAAATCAAAGGGCTTTTACCCGCAGCCGCTGTTTAGACAGGATTCACAAGATATCTCAAGATTTACATGTGAATCCTGAAAAATCTTGTTCATCCTGTCTAACTAATCGTAATCGGAAAAGGCAGGAAGCACAGCGCGAAGACGATCAACGTCACGATCGCGATCAGGATGCGCTTGGTTCCCAATGGTTCCATCACCGCTGGTTGCGGGTGTGGAACTTTCATCATCACCGCCAGTAAGACCGCGTAAAGAAATCCACTCGGGCTGCCGTGCCACCAGAAGCCTAAAAATGCCAGCGCGGCCATGATCACGAAGGCTACACGCCCGATGATTTTGTGGGCGCGGTCCCCGAACAACGAAAACGTTCCGTGACCGCCGTCGAGTTGGCCCACCGGCATTAAATTCAAACTCGTTACCAGCAATCCAATCCATGCGGCCATGTAGTACGGGTTTGTGGGCGTGTTGGGATCGAGCGGTATGCCCACCAGCTTGCTGATCAATCGAATCAGTAACGGATCGTTGAAGTAAATCCAGTTACCGCTGTGGTCCAAAGGTGTGCCTGCGGTCAACACGCCAATCACGGCTACCGGCAGAGCCACGACAAACCCCGCGAGCGGGCCAGCCAGTCCGATATCAAAAAGTGCGCGTCGTGACGGAATAGCGGAGCGAATCTTGATGAAGGCGCCGAAAGTTCCCGCCAGAAACAGAGGCGGCGCCGGAATGAAATAGGGCGGCGTCGCGTTCACTTTGTAGTAACGACACGCGAGATAGTGTCCCATCTCGTGCGAGAAGAGAATCGCGAGTAGAGACGCTGAGAAAGTCGCACCTTCAACGAGCAGTTTCGGATGAGAGAACGCATACCGCAGCAGCTCGATGATCGAGTACAGGTATGAAAGCGGAACGTAGAGCAGGTAATCCAGCGGGTTGGCGAGTCGCGGCTCGGGAATGGGCAGCTCTGGAGCCGCGAGCATCGTGCCGGCCAGGATTGTCGTGAGAACTGTGAGCAGGAAGAGCCCGCCATGCAGGCGCCACTCACGTGCTGACAACCATGTTATCTGCGGTGTTCTAATCGATTCGTCCATCGTGCGTATGATTACGTAAACCTAAAAAACGTTTGATGTCGAAAAAGGGCGGCCACGGAGGGCCGCCCCTACAAATAAGATCCGATGTTAGAGAGCGCTAAAACTCGTCTTCGTCGTCGTCGACTGAATCGTCGATGTCGATGTCGCCGCCGTCGTGCGCCTGCAATTCCTTACCGGGCTTGAAGCGAATCGTCTTGCCTGACGGTATCGCCACTTCTTCGCCGGTGCGTGGGTTGCGCCCCACGCCTCGCTTGCGCGGCTTGACGACGAACACGCCGAATCCGCGGAGCTCAATTCTTTCACCCCTCGTCAGCGCTTCCTTCATCGAATGAAAAAGAGCTTCGACGGCCTGTTCAGCCTTCATCTTCGGCACGCCGGTTTTATCAGCAACGCGGTTGATGATGTCTAACTTGATCACGTCAAGGGGCCTCTTTTCTGCTGCACCTGGGACGCTGTCCGGGGGCCGCAAAATGCAGGCGAGGATGATAGAGAGCAGCGGCAAAGCCTGTCAAGGAAATGGGAAAAAAGCCCGAACAGCGATTGCGCGAGAACAGGCTTTAGGCTAACCTCAAAACCGTTTAATAGATTGGTGGAATTATGTTTGGAATTCGAAAACGCAGGCCGCCGCCGTTCGGTGGCGTTCACGTCGACGACGACAAAGACATCCAGGAACACAGGCCCGAAGAGGCGACGCGAAACGATCTCTGGTCGGAGTCGCGGCTGCTGCTTCGCGATCTGATCTTCGCGCTCATGATCGCGGTGCTGGTGGTGGTGTTCATCGTGCAGCCGGTGAAGGTTGAAGGCACATCGATGTTGCCTCGCCTGCACGACGGCGAGCGCATTTTCGTCAATAAGCTGATCTACTACGACGATTTTCGCTGGGCGCCGAAGATCGAGCGCGGCGACATCGTCGTTTTCTGGTTTCCGGACGACCCGTCGAAGAGTTACATAAAACGCGTGATCGGTCTGCCGGGCGACACGATTGAAGTCCACGAAGGAATCGTGCGCGTCAACGGCCGCGACATCGAGGAAACTTACCTCGATCCGCGCCTGAACCTGTCGCACCGTAGTCAGGCTGCGCTTTACATAAAGCCAAACTACTACTTCGTGATGGGCGACAATCGCGACAATTCGAGCGACTCGCGCATCTGGGGCCTCGTGCCGAAGAAGTACATTTATGGCAAGGCGCTGTTTCGCTACTGGCCCCTGACCGAAGCGAGCGTGATACATCACGAGAATCTCAATCCGCCCGGCCCGCAGTCGCCGCTCGGCTTTCCCTCTGAGTTTCAGGACAACTCGACGATGGGTGAGCCGACGCCACGGCCGTATGTGCCCGGTGATTCGACGCCACAGCCTTGATGCATATGCTTGATTGGCTGCGTTTCCTGCTCATGATCTTTTACGCTCCGGTGCGTGGGATGCGCGGCATGCGCGACCGCGGCTCACTCGCGCCGGTCGTGCTGATCGCGTTCGCGGGGCAGTTTGCGTTTGGTTACGTGGTGAAAAAGTTTGCGGGCGCGACGTATGGCGTCACGTGGGAACTCTTTCACACCGTGAAGATCATCGCCATTGTGGCGATCGTGCTGGTGCCGATACTCACGCTCGTCGCGAATATGTTTGAGCGACGCGGCAGTTTTCGAGTGGTGCTGACGCAGGAGTATGCGCCGCTTGCGGCCTCGCTGTTTTACGCTCTCACCGCTGCCAATCTTCTCTCATTACTGATTGCCGTTTTTCTACACTATTCGGGAATCCAGACGCAGACCGTCGCGATGCTGCTGCAGGCATATCAAACGCCGGGCGCAACTCCTGAATTTACTCAAACCGGGCCACTGGCCGACCAGTTTAAGAGTCCGGTTTTCCTCGCGTACAGCCTCTTCGTGATGTTTGAACGAGGACTGTTCGGCATCGGCATGATCGTGGCCGTGAAAGACACGTTCAGGATGTCGGCAACGCGGGCGATTGCGGTAACTTTCATCTCGTGTTTTGCCGCACAGTTTCTCGGGCCGATGGCGTTCCATTTGTTTTCGAGCGTGGCTGGCTCGCCGTTTCTGTTGTTCTTCCTTTTCATGCTGTTGCGTGGTTATTTCAGCGACATTATGGGGGGGCATCGCGCGCGGGCGGCGTTCAAGCAAAATCTCGAGTCAGCGACACTCAATCCCGCTGATGCGTCTGCGCACTACAATCTCGGCCTGATTCACCAGAGCCGGGGTGAGTTGGACCAGGCGCGCGAACGCTTTGAACGCGCGCTACAGATCGATCCGGAAGAGATTGACGCGAGTTACCAACTCGGACGAATTGCGCGGCAGCAGAAGAGATATGCCGACGCGATTCAGAACTTCGAGCAGGTTGTGGCGCGCAATCCGGCGCACTCGCAGCACGAAGTTTGGCGTGAAGTGGCGGCGACGTACATCGCGGCCGGACAGTTTGAGGATGCGCGCACGGCGTTGGACCAGTTTCTGGAGCACAGGCCGTCTGATCCGGAAGGTTTGTATTTGATGGGTCGCGCGCACGCCGGGCTCGGACACAAGCGTGAAGCGACGAGCTTGATGCAGGCGTGCATCGAAGCAGTGAAGACAGCGCCTGCTTATAAATATCGCGCCAGCAAGCGATGGTTGAACGAGGCGCAGCAGTTTATTAAAAGCAGCCAGTGAAGAATAGGACCTATTGGACTTATAAAAGTGCACAATAAAATCGCAGCTCTTTTAGCTCTTGAAGATGGTCGCACGTTTCGTGGTCGCTCGTGGGCGGCTGACGGTGAAGTGTGCGGCGAGATGGTTTTCAATACGTCGATGACGGGTTACCAGGAAGTTCTGACCGACCCGTCATACGCCGGACAGATCGTCTGCATGACTTACCCGCTGATCGGCAACTACGGCGTCAACGCTGCCGACGCCGAGTCGGCGCGCCCGTGGGTTGAAGGCTTTGTCGTTCGTGAGGCGAGCCGCATCGCTTCCAACTGGCGTTCTGAAGAGAGTCTCGAGTCGTATCTGAAACGCTGGAACGTTGTCGCCATCGAAGGCATCGACACGCGCGCGCTCGTGCGCCACATCCGCGACAAGGGCGCGATGCGAGCGTGTCTGTCCACGACGGACTTGGACGCGAAGAGTCTGGTTGAAAAAGCGCGCCAATCGCCGCCGATGGAGAATCGCGAGCTTGCCAGCGTTGTCACGACGAAAGAGCCGTACGACTTTCCCGCCGAAGGTGAGGAACGTTTTCACGTTGTCTGTTACGACTTTGGGGTGAAGAGAAACTCGCTGCGTGAGCTGGCGCAGCTCGGCGTGCGCACGACTGTTGTGCCCGCCTCGACTTCAGCAGCCGACGCGCTGGCGCTCAAGCCCGATGGGATTTTCTTATCGAATGGTCCGGGCGATCCGGCGTCGATGAACAAGGAAGTCGCGGAGATTCGCGAGCTGTTGAAGGCGCAGGTGCCGACGTTCGGGATCTGTTTCGGACACCAGTTGCTCGGTCGCGCATTTGGCGCTGAGACGTTCAAGCTCGTGTTCGGGCATCGCGGTGGTAACCAGCCGGTGAAAGAATTGTTGAAGCCGAACGTCGAGATAACGTCACATAATCATGGGTTTGCGGTGAGTGCGGAGAGTCTGCCGCCGGAAGTCGAAGTGACGCACATCAATCTCAACGATCAGTGCGTTGAGGGAATGCGTCACCGCACCTTGCCCGTAATTTCCGTCCAATACCATCCCGAAGCCGCCCCCGGCCCACACGACGCCGAACACCATTTCCAACGTTTCGTCGCATTAATGGAATCAGCCCATCAAGCGGCTTAGTGGAAAGAACAAGTCAGTTGAAAAGAACAAGTCAGTGAAAAGAACAAGTCAGGAAGAGGGGCTTGCCCCCGCTTGTCCAATCCAAGCAGCGGCGGGGGCAAGCCCCTCTTCCTGACTTGTTCTTTTCAACTGACTTGTTCTTTCTTGCCTGACTTGTTCTTTTCTCAGGTTTTACTTAATTCTCGGGCATTTTGAGTTCGCCGGTGGTGAGGTCGGGGCGGGCGCTTACCATTTCCTCGGGGGTGGATTCGGCGTGGAGCTCGCCAGCGGTTTCTGACGCAACCTCCGCCGCTTTCGTCGCCTCTGTCGCATTCGGCTCCAGCAGATCTGCAATCCCTTCACTGCCGCGATGTTCCATCCAGTGACGATAACTCACCGTAACGATCGCCACCACCGGAATCGCCAGAAAGACTCCAGCAACTCCAGCCAGCTTCTCGCCCGCAAGGATCGCGAATATCACGGCGAGTGGATGAAGGTGAATACCCTGCCCGATCAGGCGCGGGTAAATCACATAATCCTGCACGATCCGCAGCACTCCCAGAAACAGCAGCACCAGAAACGCATTGAACGGACCAGCATGAAACATCGCGAGCAGCGCGGCCAGCAACGCGATCGCGAGTGGACCGGCAAGCGGAATAAACTCGAAAAATCCCGCCATCACGCCCACCACCAACCCGCCCGGCAATCCCAGCGCCGTGAAGCCCAGCGAACAAACAAGTCCGATAAGCAAACACGCCATCAATTGCGCGCGAATGTAAGCAGCGAGCGTGCTGTTGATGTCCTGGAAAAATTCGTCGCCACGCCAGCGCCAGCGCCCACGCGGCAGCATCAACAACGCCGAACGCCGAAAACTCTCCGCGTCCTTGAGTAAAAAGAACGCCAGAATCGGAATCAAAATGAGCCAGGGAATGTAAATAACGATGTAAGCCAGCGCCGTAGTGGCGAGCTCGGTGACAATCTCACTCACTCGGTTGATAGCCCGTGGCACGGCCTCAGTCGCCGCGTCGACGAGAGGACCAGGCAAGCGTCGTGAGTATTTGATGATCTCCTGCGTCCGGTCGCCCAGCGATTTCCAGTTTGCTTTGGCCTTGTCAGCAAACTCGGGAAACTGATTACTAAGGCTCGGCAGAATCACAAACACCACAAACACGATTGCGGCCAAAATGATCAGATACGCCAGCGCAATCGAAACAACTTTCGGTATCGCGATCTTGCGACCGCCGATCGTTCTTTCTCGTCTTAAAAACTCAACGAGTGGCGACACCAGGTACGCAAAAAAGATCGACAACACCAGCAGCAGGATGATCCCGGTGATCTTCGAGATCACCCAGATCAAACCGATAACCGCGAGCAACACCATGATTACTCGCAGCACGACGCGTGTCGAAGGGCCGTGAGACGCTTCCACCGCCGCCTTGGCCGCTACTGCCGCCGTGTCTTTGCTTGTTTGTCGATCCACCAATCTATAACCGCGCGTGCAATCTCCCGATCAAATCGCCTACTGCTCGCTGATCATGGATGCTTAGCTCCCGAAATTCAACTCCGAACGTGTCAGGGGTGGAATGATGAATCACTTCGCCGGCCAGTGACAACGCGTCTTCGCCGTCCAGCAGCAGCAGTCCGAGTTGATCTCCAATCTTCACATTGGGGCACGAGGGGAGGTTTGTAACGCGCAGGCCGCCGAGACTGATGTCCTGCGGCTCACCGATGCCGAGCGACTCTTTCAAACTCTCGTCTTCGATGGCAAGAGTGAGACGCGAGGTCACGTAATAACGAAGGTAACGACGGCGATCGTGCGAGAGAACGTTATCGTCGGAGTTTGTCATCGTGAACGTCCTCAGTGAGCTACATCGTCATCGGCTTCGATTTCCTCCTCGCCTTCGCCTTCACCTTCGAGGACGGGCGGTGGCGTCACGCGCGGAGCGGCCGGCTCCCAAACGAGCCCGCGCCACTCATCCGTTTCGCCGAGTAGCTGAAGCGCAGCGAGCGGATGGCCGGGATGGCGCTCGATACGCAGCACCTCCGCGATCACCTGTAGCTTCTCACCGGTTTCACCGAGCACTTCGAGACGCACACGACTGCCGACATCGGGCAGGTGTCGCGGGAGATGTACGAGCGTGCCCTCTGGACCAACATTTTCGGTCATGCCTTCGGCGACGACGTGCGTGCCGCTTGGCTCATCCCACTCCGCTTTTACCTCGAGGCTGGCGAGGTAACGTGGGCCGGAGCGATTCTCTGGTTGCACGGGCATCTGGGGCGCCCTCCTTTATTCTTCTTCGGCTCTCAACTTCTCCAACACGGAAAAATCTTCCAGTGTCGTGACGTCTCCGGCGACGGTGCCGCTCGTCGCGATCTCGCGCAGGAGCCGTCGCATGATCTTGCCCGATCTGGTCTTTGGCAATGCGTCGGTAAAGCGAATCTCGTCAGGCCGCGCGAGTGCGCCGATCTCTTTCGCGACGTGTGCGCGCAGCTCCTGGTTCAACGCGTCTGACGGTCGATGCGTTCCCTCGAGCGTCACGAAAGCCACGACCGATGATCCTTTCAACTCGTCGGGCCGCGCGACGACCGCAGCCTCAGCGACTGCGCTGTGCGACACGAGCGCGCTCTCAATTTCCGCTGTTCCGAGTCGATGTCCGCTTACATTAATAACATCATCGATCCGGCCCATAATCCAGAAATAGCCGTCCTTGTCGCGGCGCGCGCCGTCACCCGCGAAATAGATACCTTCAATCTGCGACCAGTACTGCTGCTTGTAACGATCGTCGTCGCCCCAGATCGTTCTCAGCATCGACGGCCAGGGCCGCTTGATCACCAGATAGCCGCCTTCATTTGGTCCGACGGACTTGCCGTCG
>Ga0207710_10000577_pt1 | contig 21800 bp, 15 predicted proteins | sample KBSS24metaG_FD_184400 | JGI IMG/M metagenome (GOLD analysis project Ga0207710, IMG submission 184400) | Switchgrass rhizosphere microbial communities from Kellogg Biological Station, Michigan, USA - KBS S2-4 metaG (SPAdes) (version 2) | ecosystem: Host-associated > Plants > Roots > Rhizosphere...
ACTGCCGAGCCCGCTCCCACTGCCGAGCCCGCTCCCACTGCCGAGCCCGCTCCCACTGCCGAGCCCGCTCCCACTGCCGAGCCCGCTCCCACTGTCGGCCCTGTACCTCCTGCCGAGCCCGCGCCGACCCATGTCCCCGTCGCTTGGCGAGCCTTCCGCGGCTCGTAAGGTCTGCCGGGCGATGGCGCCGTTAGCGTCGCGGGTATGCGGCTACTCGTCACCGGCGGCGCCGGCTTCATCGGGTCCCACATCGTTGATCAGCTCGTCGAGGACGGTCACACCGTCCGGGTGCTCGACGCCCTGTTGCCCGCAGTGCACCGGACCCAGCCCGCCGTCCACGAGGGTGCCGAGTTCCGTACCGGCGACGTCACCGACCGGGCGACGGTGGAGTCGGCGCTCGACGGCGTGGACGCTGTCTGCCACCAGGCGGCCATGGTCGGCCTCGGCGTCGACCTCGACGATCTGCCCGCCTACGCCACCCACAACGACCTCGGAACCGCGGTCCTGCTCGCCGCGATGGCCCGCCGGGACGTCGGCCGGTTCGTCCTGGCGAGCTCCATGGTCGTCTACGGCGAGGGCGGGTACGTCTGCGAGGCGGACGGAGTCGTTCGCGCTGGTCCGCGGCGGGAGGACGACCTGGTGGAGGGTAGGTTCGAGCCGCCCTGCCCGCGCTGCGGCCAGCCGCTGAGCCCCACCCCCGTCACCGAGGACGCGCCCCTCGACCCGCGCAACGTCTACGCTGCGACCAAGGTCGCCCAGGAGCACCTGGCCGCTGCCTGGGCCGCGGGTACCGGAGGTTCCGTGTTGGCGCTGCGCTACCACAACGTCTATGGCCCACGCATGCCCCGGGACACGCCCTATGCCGGTGTCGCGTCCATCTTCCGCAGCGCCCTGGAGCGGGGCGAGCCGCCCCGGGTCCACGAGGACGGCGCCCAGCTACGCGACTTCGTCCACGTTCACGATGTCGCTCGGGCCAACCTGGCCGCACTGCGCCATGACGGCCCGCCCGGCCGCCTCGTCCCGGTCAACGTCGGCTCCGGGCAGCCGCATACCGTCGGCGCCATGGCGCATTCGCTGTCCCGCGCCTTCGGCGGGCCGACGCCGGTCGTCACCGGCCAGTTCCGCACCGGTGACGTCCGGCACGTCGTCGCGTCCTCGGATCGGGCCCGCGCTCTGCTCGGCCATCAGGCGACGGTTACCTTCGCCGCCGGAATGACCTCCTTCGCCCGCGACCCCCTGCGGGCCTGACGATCGCCGGCCGCACCAGCCGCACCAGCTCTCCCGGCTCGACGGGGGTAGCAGGCCGCGTATCGAGGTGCGCCACTCGCGCTCGTGATCATGAGTGAAGCCGAGTCCTGGCCGCTTTGTGGCAGCGTACGTCGCGAACGCACGGGCAGACCGGACAAAGAAGGGGGAGTTCGCGGCATTGGCCCGCCCAGCCCCGCGCCCGCTCCCCACGGGCGGGAAGCCCTGACGGATACCCCCGCCGCCCTCACCGTCCGATCATCGCCGAGCGCACAGCACGATCACGGCGGAAAGGTCGTGGCGGCGTTTCGACAGCGTAGGTCGTGAGCAGTGGGGCAAACGGGACACGGGAGGGGGTGTTCGCGACATGACCCCCACCCGCAACCACCACCCCACCCAGTGATCGCGACCCCACACACTCCCTAGCTAGGCGCTGCCGGCGGGTCGGCGGATGAGCACGCGCAGCAACGCATCCGGTAGCTGCGCGCCCGCGGACTGGCGACTCACCGAACGCTGCGGCCGATGCAGCGCGGCGGCCGGTAGGAACAACGGTCCAACCGTGTACGGCCCATCGACGTTCTCCGCACCCCACAGATCCGCCTCGGCCGATGAGGAGAATCCGCCCTGGATCACCGGACCGGCATCGGTCTGCTCGACCACGGCGAACAACGCCGATTCTCCACGACTCACGGGCCTCTCCTTCTCGGTGGCGCGAGGGTGCCGTCCCCTGCCGGGCTCGGGCCGGCGGCAGGGGACAGCGGCTGGCGCGAGAAGGCATGCGACCCGGGCCAGTGCCTGCCACTGTAGGCACTTGCCCAGGCAATTGCGCAGACAACTTTCGTGGTCTTTATGTGGCCCTCTTCGTGGGTGCCTCCAAGGGCGTTGCGGCAGGCTACGATCACGGGGCTGAACACGTGAGGAGCACCTTGTCCCGGATGGCCACCGCACCGACCATGCGTCGCCGCAAGCTCGGTGCCGAACTCAAGCGCCTGCGGCTCGCGGCGGGCCTGACGATGAAGGACGCGGCGCGGGTTCTGCGGGCTACCGAGAGCAAGGTCAGCCGGATGGAGAACGGCCATGTTCCCTTCAAGCAGAGGGACATCGAGGATCTGCTCGACCTCTACGGCATGCGGGACGCGGCGATCCGCGCGGAGCTTGTCGACCTGGGTCGCGACACCCGTGCCGTCGGCTGGTGGCATACCTTCGGCGACGCGGTGCCCCAGGACTTCGAGCTCTACCTGGGCCTCGAGGCCGGTGCGGCGAAGGTCTCGGCCTTCACCTGCGGCCCGATCGAGGGCCTGCTGCAGACCCGGGCCTACGCGGCGGTCCTGATCCGTGAGGCGTCGCCCGGTGCCAGCGCCGGCGAGGTGGACCAGCGGGTGCGGCTGCGCCTGGAGCGGCAGAACCGACTCGCCGGCTCCGCGCCGTCACATCTGTGGGCGATCATGGATGAGTCCGTGCTGCGCCGGCCGATCGGCGGACCGGAAGTATTCCGGGATCAGCTGCTCCACCTGGTCGAATGCGCGGCGCGGCCGAACGTTACGCTTCAGGTGCTGCCGTTCGACCGGGGCTGGCACCCGGCGATCGGCAGGTCGTTCACGATCCTGGGGTTCCCGGCGGATGTCAGCTCCGACGTCGTGTATGTCGAGGAGGTCGGCAGCAGCCTCTATGTCGAGAAGCCTGACGCAACGGAACGGTACAAGCGCATCCTCGACGAGTTGATTGTGATGTCACTGCCACCAGATGAATCGATTCGACTGATTCAGAAAATAAGCGAGGAATCATGAGCAAAGTTGAGTTCGACCTGGCGCAGCTCGAGTTCGTGAAGAGCAGCCACAGCGACGGGGAACGCGCCTGCGTGGAGGTCGCCCGCATTCCGGGTGGGCTCGGCGTCGCCGTTCGGGACAGCAAGAACCCGGGCGAGCAGCCTCAGGTCTACACCCCCGAGGAGTGGACTGCCTTCCTGGCCGGAGTGCGTTCCGGCGAGTTCGACCTCTGACGGTCGGCGGCCGCAGCGTGCCCGCCGGCGGGCACTGTCTGCCGGCGGGCACCCCACGTCGCCACGGCGTCGGCGGCTACCATCGACGCGTAGGCCGTCGCCGTTACGTGAATGTGTCCGGTCGGGCCGGCAGTCGAGGGAACTACGAGAGTTCTCCCTATATGCACCCGGATACTCGCGTGGGACGGTGTGGACGTGTCCCCGCCCACCCCGGCTCCCGGGCGTGTCGCAGGGCGCTCGGTCGTCCGGTGCGGCCGAGGCGGGAGCGCCGACCAGCCGGTCCGGCGGCCCTCGTCACCTCCAGCGATCAGGTCTGTGGGGCATACTGGTGCGGTACGAGATTCTGGGACCGCTACGTGTGATGGACGGCGACCGGCGGGTGAGTCTCAGCGCACCCAAAATGACGGTCGTACTGGCGGCATTGCTGGCCCGCAGAGGGCAGGTGGTGTCGAGCGAGCAGCTCATCGCCGAGCTGTGGCCGGAGGAGCGACCCCGGCGTGCTATAGCGACTCTGCAGGTCCACGTTTCACAGTTGCGCAAGGTTCTCACCTGCCCGCGAACCCGCCAGTGCCCCATCATCACCCGTCCGCCGGGCTACCTGCTCGCGATCGAGACGGACGCGGTGGACCTGCATCGGTTCGAGCGTGCGGTGGCGGCGGGTCGCGAACACGCTCAGGCAGGGCGGCCGATGCAGGCGGCCCCGTGCTTTGCTGAGGCGCTCGCCGGGTGGCGGGGCCCCGCGCTGGGGAATGTGCGCGAAGGGCCGATCGTGGATGCCTTCGCGACGCGGCTGGAGGAAGCAAGGCTGGAATGCATCGAGATGATGATGGAGGCGGGGCTCGGCGGCGGCCGTCACCGTGAGCTCTGCGGCCAGCTGTTCGAGTTGACGCTGGAACATCCGCTCCGCGAGGCCTTCTACCGGCAGCTGATGATCGCGTTGTACCGCTCCGAGCGGCGCGCCGACGCCCTGCGCGTCTACCAGCGGGCCCGGCAGATCCTCGCCGACGAGCTGGGTCTCGACCCCGGCCGACCGCTTCGGGAGATCCAGCAGGCGATCCTCGCCGCTGATGACCGTTTCGAGCTGTCGACCGCCGGCTGAGCGCGGGCCATGATCGTCAGCAGGGCCCGCCCCCGTTCATCGGGGCCCGGCCCCGTTCACCAGCCGCAGCAGCGCGACGCGGGAGGCCACCCCGAGCTTGCGGTAGACGCGGGTCAGGTGCGCGTCCACCGTGCGTGGGCTCAGCCCCAGATCCTGGGCGATCTGCCGGCTCGTCCGCCCCCGCACCGCCGCCGCGGCGATCTCACGCTCTCGGGGGGTGAGAATGTCGAGCACGTTGCCGGCCTGGCCGACCTCCGGTAGGCCGCGCAGCGCGGCCAGCGCCTGCCGGCCCAGCCGGTTCGCGCCGCAGCGGCGGGCGAGTTCCCCCGCAGTGGTGAACTGTCGGCTCGCCTCTTCCGGCCGTCCCGCCGCCGTGAGGCATCGACCGGCCTGCACCAGCAGGTAGGTCCGCAGGGAGAGCATGCCGGCGGCGCCGAACAGGTCGGCCGCCTGCTCGTAGAGGGCGCCCGCGGGGCCGGGCTGGGCCATACCGCGCAGCGCGTGGGCGCGGGCGGCCAGGGCGTGGCCGCGCTGGTAGCCCAGGCCGAGGCGCTCGGCCGCCCCCTCGGCCAGCTCCGCGAAACGGCTGGCCGCCCCGAGGTCACCGAGCCGCCCGGAAGCCACGGTGAGCGCCTCGAACGCCATCGGATGCAGCACCGGGGACACCAACTGCAGGCTCTGCCCGCCGCCGGTGTCGAGGATGAGGGCGATGGTGCGGCGGGGGTCCCCGCCGTCCGCTGCGGCGGCGTACGCGGTCCAGACCGCGGCCACGTCGCTCCACCAGGAGCGGCGCGCAGCGGGCAGGGCCGTGGACCGCTCCGCGGCGGCCTGCTCGACGATCGCCGCCGCGCGGCGGCTGCCCTGCCCGTCGATCCAGATGCCGGCCAGCGCCTCGATGGCCTCCGCGAGGCTGGTGTGGTGGCCGCGATGGGAGTTGCGGATGAGATGCGCCATCTCGGCGGCGATCGCGCGGGCCTCGGGAAGGCGCCCGACCCGCTGGTAGACGGCCCCGAGCCCGCTGAGCAGCAGCGGAAGCACCTCGCCGCGGCCGGACGAGCGGGCCAGGGCGGCGCCGCGGCTGAAGTGCCGTTCGGCGTCGAGCTGGCGGCCGAGCACGGAATCTGCCCACCCCAGCAGGGCCAGGTGCTCGGGATGGTCGGCGAGTGCGGCGTCCGGTAGGTGGTCGGCGAGGGCGATACACCGGGCGACGGTCAGCGCGGCGGTCGGGATGTCGCCGCCGAACGCCTCAACGACGGCACGCAGGGCGAGCGCGCCGACCTCGGCGGTGCGGTCGCCCTGCGCGAGGGCCAGGTCCAGCAACAGGCCCAGATCGCCGGGGCTCGGTGGTGTTCCTTCGAGCAGGCCGATGGAGGCCCGGGTCAGCAGGAGCGCGATGACGGCGGGCCGCGCCTGTGGCCGGACGAACGGCCGGGCGTTCTCGGGTGTGGCGCCCGGCGCGTCGTCGATGACGGCGTCGATCTCGGCGGCGATGATGGCCAGCCCGTCGGCATGCTGGCCGTTGGCATAGGTGAAGATCGCGCACAGGCTCACGATGGCGGCCCGCTGCGTCGGCGGGCGGGCGCTGGCGAGCTCCAGCGTCTCCCGGATCTGGGTGCGGCTCTCGGCAAGCATGCCCGCGGCGCCGTAGGCCCGGGCAAGGCTCATCGACAGCTCGCCGCGCAGGCGATCGACTCGCTGCGGCTCGCCGCAGTCGGCCAGCGCCAGGATGCGTATCGCGAGGCGCAGCCAGCGCACGGCGTCGGGCGGGGACCCGGCCATCGCCTCCCGCGCCGCGTCGGCCAGCAGGTGCACCTCCCGCAGCCCGGAGTCCTGTGGGAAGCGCTCGATGTGGGGGGCGAGGACAGCCGGCGGCGCACCCGCCAGGTCCAGGGCGCGGGCCGCCCGATGGTGGGCCCGGCGCCGCCAGCCCGGATCGAGGGTCGCGTACAACAGGGTGCCCAGCAGCGGGTGGCACAGGCGGTAGGCGGCATCGCCGTCCACCGGCCGGAGCAGATCTCGTGCGACGAGGGCGCTCAGCGCGGCGCAGGTCTCGTCGATCCCCAGACCAGCGACAGCGGCGAGGGTGTCCACGTCGAATGGCGCGTTGAGCACGACGGCGGCCCAGGCGGCGCGCGCGCAGTCCGGCCCCAGCTCCTCGAGTTCCGCCCGGACAGGTCCCACGAGATGCTCGCTCGACCATTCGGCGGTGGCGCTACCGAGAGGGGCGAGGCCCTGACCCGCGGCGAGGATGGACGAGCCGGCGATGCCGGGACGCTCGGCGAGGTGCAGGAGCCCGAGCAGGTAGCGCGGGTTGGCCTCACTCGCCTCGACCAGCCGGGCCAGTCTGGTGTCGTCCTCCGCCAGGCCGGTCAGCCGCGCTGCCTGGTCCATCCGCAACGGCGTCAGCGTGATCCGGTCGACCGTGCCCAGCTCCTCACCGTGGGCCAGCGCCGCGAGCAGCCGGGCGGGACTCTGCCGCGGCCGGTGGCTGACCGCGAGCAGCAGGGGGGCCTGGACGGGCCAGCGGACGAGATGGTCGATCAGCGCGATCGACGCATCGTCCGCCCAGTGCAGGTCGTCGACGACGACGACCAGGCCCTCCCCGGCAGTCCGAGCGAGGAGGAGCCGGGCCGGGTCGAGCAGGTCACGTGCCTCGGCGCCAGCACTGCCGTCACTGCCGTCGGCCAGCAGGCCCGCGAGCAGCGCGCCGGGCAGCGGGCTGTCCCCGTCCGCGGGCCCGCCGGACGGCCTGATCGACAGCAGCCTCTGGAAGACTCCGAAGGGGACCATGCGGTCGCTCGCGGTGCACCGCCCCGTCACCACCGGGACGCCGCGCCGCGTCGCCTGTCGGGTCAGCTCGCCGAGCAGCCGGGTTCGCCCGCTCCCCGGGTCCCCGCAGACCTCGACGACGCCGCCCTGCCCGGTCACCACCGCGTCCAGCGCGGCGAGCAGCCGGCGGCGCTCCTTCGGCCGGACCGAGGCCGCCCGTCGTCCGGCGGCCATCCATGGCGTGGTCAACAGGGATCGGGCCGCGGCACCGCCGCGAGCAGCGCCTGGGTGTAGCCGTGGCGGGGTGCGCGGAACACGTCCTCGACGTCCCCGGACTCCACGATCCGCCCCTCCTTCATCACGATCATCTCATCGCTGGTGTGGTAGATCACGCCAAGGTCGTGCGAGATGAACAGCATGGCGACGCCGAGGTCCCGGCGCAGATCGGCCAGCAGGTCCAGAATCTGTGCCTGGACGGACACGTCGAGGGCGGAGACCGGCTCGTCGCAGACCAGCACCTCGGGTCGCGGGCCCAGCGCCCGGGCGATGGCGACGCGCTGCCGCTGCCCTCCGGAGAGCTCCAGCGGGCGTCGGCGCAGCAGCCCCGCGGTCAGCCCGACCTGTTCGAGCAGATCGACGACCTCGTCCCGGCGGTCCGCACGGCGCACCCCGGCGGCGCCGAGCGCCTCGCCGACGATCCGTTCCACGGTGAATCGGGGGTCGAACGAGCTCAGCGGATCCTGCGCGATGGCCTGGATACGCCGGCGCCGGGCCCGTCGGGCGCGTTCGGGAAGGCCACTCCAGGGTTCGCCCGCGAAGCGCACCTCGCCCGCGTCGGGTTCGAGCGCACCGAGCACGATCCTGGCTACGGTGCTCTTCCCCGAGCCGGACTCGCCGACCACGCCGACAACCTGTCCGGCGCGCAGCCGCAGCGACACGTCCCGCACGGCCGGGCGCCATCCGCCGCCGGGGGTGCGGAACCGCTTGTGGATCGCGATCACGTCGAGCAGCGGGACGCCTGGCTCGGCCGTCTCACGCACCGCCGCTGCCACCGGGGTCGCCCGGGCCGGGGAGGGCGGGGAGCTGGTCGGCGGTGGGGAGCTGGTCGGCGGCAGGGGGCCGGGATGCCAGCACAACGCCAGGTGGAGTTGGGGCTCGCCCGGGCCGGTCGGGCTGCCGGCCGCGGACCGCGCCGTCTGCGCGGCCGGCAACTCTGTGCGGCAGCGGTCGTCGGCGCGAGCACAGCGCGGGGCGTACGGGCAGCCGCCCGCAGCGGCCGGCGGGTTGTGTGTGCCCTGTGAGAGCCGCGTGCCCCGGGAGTGCAGGGCCGGCACCGCGGCGAGCAGCGCCTGGGTGTAGGGGTGACGCGGCTGGCCCAGCACCGACGCGGCCGGTCCCTGCTCGACGACGAGTCCGGCGTACATCACCACGATGCGGTCCGCGAGGCCGGCGACCACCGCCAGGTCATGGCTGATCAGCAGCACCGACATTCCGCCGGTGGCGAGGGCACGCAGCAGTCCGAGTACCTGGGCCTGCACGGTGACGTCGAGGGCGGTGGTCGGCTCGTCGGCGATCAGCAGCCGTGGCTCGGCGGCGAGCGCCGACGCGATCAGTGCCCGCTGGCGCAGACCGCCCGAGAGCTGGTGCGGGTAGAGTGCCGCACGCTCGGCGGGCTCGGGCACGCCCACGTCTGTGAGCAGCCGGAGCACCCGGGGGTGGATCTCGTGCCGGCCGACGACCCGGTGGGTGCGCAGCGTCTCGGCGATCTCGGACCCGGCGGTGCGCAACGGGTCGAGCGACACCAGCGCGTCCTGCAGGACGAGCCCGATGCGCCGGCCGCGGATCTGCCGCCAGTCCGATTCCCGCAGTCCCACCAGGTCCTGCCCGTCGAAACGCAGGCGCCGGGCGGTGACCGCTGCCCGCGCCCCGCCAAGTCCCACCAGGGTCCGGGCGGTCACGCTCTTGCCCGAGCCGGACTCCCCGACCACCGCGAGGCACTCCCCGCGGGCCAGAGTGAACGACACGTCCCGCACGGCGGAAACCTGCCCGTGACCGGCGCCGAAACGCACGCTCAGTCCGTCGACGACCAGCAGCGGCTCGTCCTGCGGTATCGCCCCGCCCGGTATGGGTGACGGGTCTGCCGTGGCTGACGCGCCTGACCCGGCGGACGGGTCGGACGGCGGAGAGGCGTCCGTCCGGACCGCCGCCGGGGCCGGGCTCGCGAAGTTGGTCACCGGCTGGTTCTCCTCGTGTAGCGCGCCTGAGCGTGTCGTCCGACGACATTCACGGCGATCACCGTCACGGTGATCGCGATGCCCGGGAACACGCCCACCCACCAGGCGGTGGCCAGGTAGTTGCGGCCCTCGGACAGCATCAGACCCCATTCCGGCGCGGGCGGTTGGGCGCCGAAGCCGAGGAAGCTGAGCCCGGAAGCGGCGATGAGGGTCGTGCCGAAGCCGACGGTCGCCACGACCAGCAGCGGGCCCAGCGTGTTGGGCAGGATGTGCCGGCCGACGAGCAACCAGCGGCGCAGCCCCAGCCCGACCGCGGCCTCCACGTAGCCGGAGCGGCGCACCACCAGCGCCTCGGATCGCACCACCCGGGCGTAGCCCGGCACAGTGGAGATCGCGACGGCGAGGGTCAGGTTCAGCGCGCCGCTGCCGAGCACCGTCATGGCCAGCAGGGCGAGCAGCAGCGGCGGCAGCGACAGCGCCACGTCGGCCAGCCGCATGAGGAGCGCGTCCGCGGCCCGTCCACCGAGGGCAGCCGCGAGGCCCAGCACCGCGCCGCCGGCGACAGCGAGCGCGGTCGCGCCGAGGCCGAGCCACAGTGACCTGCCGGCGCCGTGCACGACCCGACTGTAGACGTCCCGGCCGAGCTGGTCGGTGCCGAACCAGTGAGCCCCGCTCGGCCCACTCAGCGCCTGCGTGGACGAGGCGTCCGTGGCGGATCGGCCACTGAACATACCGGGGGCGACGGCGACCGCGACGATGCCGAGCAGCACCAGGACCGCGAGCGTGAGCCCGATCCGCGGTGGCCGGCGCAGCCGCGGCAACCCCCGCCGCCGCGGAGCCACCCAGAGGGCCGTCACCGGGCCCCCCGATCCGAGCGCAGCCGAGGATCGATGAGGAGGTAGAGCAGGTCCACGACGGTGGACAGGAGGACGAAGACGAGTGCCGAGAGCAGCACCACGCCCATCACGACGGGCATGTCCCGGCTGCCGACCGCCTGCAGGGTCAGGGCGCCGATCCCCGGCCGGGCGAAGACCTTCTCGACGATGACCGCCCCGCCCAGCAGCGTGCCGGCCAGCCAGCCCGACAGGGTAACCAACGGCACCGCCGCGTGGCGCAGGGCGTGCCGCGCCCGCACCGCCGTCTGGCTCAGGCCGCGGGCGCGCGCCGTGGTCACGAACGGCGCCTCCAGCGCGGTTTCGAGGCCCTCCCGCAGCACCTGGCCGAGGATCCCGGCCACGGGCAGGCCCAGGGTCAGCGCGGGCAGCACCAGCGCGCCGAAGCCGCCCGCGCCGGCGACCGGGAACACGTGCAGCCTGAACGACAGCGCGGTGAGAAGCAGGATTCCGAGCCAGAACGGCGGCGTGGAGACCGTGACGAGTTCCCAGAGGCTCGCCGCCGCCCGCAGCGCCGGGCGCTGTCCCGCGGTCGCGACCGCCGAGACCACCGCCAGCACGACCGCCACCGCGATCGCCGCCAGGGCGAGCTGCACCGTCGGGGCGAGCTGGTCGCCGATGAGGGCCGACACCGGCTGCTGCAGCTGATAGGAGCGACCGAGGTCGCCCTGCAGCAGCCGGCCCAGGTAACGCAGGAACTGCACGACGATCGGCGCGTCAAGGCCGAGGTCGGTGCGGATCTGCGCCCGTACCTGCGGTGAGGCCATCGTCGACGGGCCGAGGATGATCGCCACCGGATCGCCGGGCAGCAGGTGCAGGGCCACGAACGCCGTCGTCGCCGCGCCGAGCATCACCGCGGCGGCGGCCGCGACCCGGCGGGCGAGGACGACGCCGATCGTCCGCGCCGGCCCGGCGAGCCGGCCCCGCGAGGCGGGCTCGCCGGGCCACTCGGGGCCGTCCGGAGGTACCTCACCCACCGCGGGCGCGGCTGCGCTCGTCATGGTCAGCTACGCCAGGCGCCGTAGAGCAGCGGCTTGCCGTTGGGATCGACGGTCAGGCCGGCGACATGGGTGGAGATCGCGACCAGCTTGGTCGGGACGTAGACCGGCAGCACCGCCGCGTCGGTGAGCACGACCTGGTGCTGGACCTGGGCGTACAGCGCGTCGCGCTTCGCCCGGTCCAGGGTGGCGGCGCCGGCGTCCGTCCATTCGTCGACCTTCGGGTCTCTGAGGTTGGCGGCGTTCTGCCCGCCGGTACTGGGCAGGCTCGCCGAGTTGAAGAACCCGCGCAGGATGTCCGGGTCGAACCGGGTCCAGGAGAAGTCGTAGAAGTCGTACTGGCCGGTGCCGGCCAGGGCAACGTAGGCGCCGATGTCGAGCGCGGGGTGGCGGACGTCGACGCCGATCTTCTTCAGGTCGGCCTGGATGGCCTGGCCGACGACGCCTCGCTGCTCCCGGGTGTGCGGCGGGTTCCAGGGCCAGTCGATGGCCAGGCGCTTGCCGTCCTTCGTCCGGTAGCCCTGGGCGTCCCGACCGGTCCAGCCGGCCTCGTCGAGGAGCTTGCCGGCCGCGGTCGGGTCGAAGCGGAGGCTGTCGCGCAGCGTGGGGTCGTACGACGGGGTGGACGGCGTCAGCGGGCTCCAGGAGCGCTGGTACTGGCCGAAGTAGACCGTCTTCACGATCTGGTCGACGTTGGTGCCGAGCTGCACCGCCTTGCGGACCCGGACGTCGGTCAGGGCACCGCGGGTGGTGTTGAGGAAGATGGAGTAGCTGCCGCCGGCGTCCTCGACCTTTTGGATGCGTAGGTTTCGGTCGGCCTGCACGGTCCGCGCGTCCGACGGGGCGATGCTCGTGGCGACGTCCACCTGCCCGCTGGTGACGGCCCCGGCGCGGACCGGGTCCTCGGTCAGGAAGCGGAAGACCACCTTGTCGAGGTAGGCGGGGCCGGTGTGCGCGGAGCCCTGTGGCGCCCAGGCGTAGGACGGGTTACGGGCCAGGGTGACGCTCTGGCCCTTGGTGTAGGAGCTGAAGACGAACGGCCCCGTACCGATGATCGAGCTGCCGCCGGCGCACAGCGCGTCCGGGCCCTGGGTCAGCGACTTCGGCGAGTAGAAACCGAGGCTGGGGGTGCTCGCGCCCTGTAGGAAGGGGGCGAACGGCTTGCTGAAGCTCACGGTCACCGTGTGCGGATCGACCACCGAGGTCCCGGCGTAGGGGCCGAGCAGGGTCGCCGCGTACTGGGACTTCGTCTTCGGGTCGGCGATACGGTCGAAGTTGGCCTTGACCGCCGCCGCGTCGAACGGGGTTCCGTCGGTGAAGCGGACACCGTCACGGAGCTTGAAGGTGTAGCTCTTCAGATCGGGAGCGATCTGCCACGAGGTGGCGAGCCACGGATGGAAGGCGCCCTTCGCGTCGATGGTCACCAGGGAGTCGACCACCCCGCGCTCGATGTCGCCGGTGATGCCCTGGGGGTTGACCTGGAGGTCGAAGCAGGTCGGTTCGACGTCGAGGGCGTAGGTCACCGTCCCGCCGGTCCTCGGCGTACCCGGCTTGGCGCCGGCGCCCGAGCCGGAACCCGAGTCCGAGCCGCAGGCGGTGAGGGTCAGCGCCGCGGCTGTCGCCATGGCGAGCAGGAGGGGCCGAACGGGTCGTGCGAGACGCATGATGCATGTGCTCCGTGAGTAGAGGTGCTCCGGGAGTATGAGGTGCTCCGTGAGTGGAGGTGCGTGCCGCGCGGCACGCGTAATTCATCCGCCTACGGACCACATAGGCGCGAAGATTTTTCGCGGGCGCCGGGCTCAGTGACAGGCCGCGCTCGACACAAACTGGAGGTCGACGTGCAGGCGCCCAGTGAGAAAAGCGCGCACGGGACGGCCGACGATCTTCGTGCGGGGGTCACGCGGGCGCATCCGGATCAGCCCCCCCGGAGGATGAAAGGGAATATCGATGGGAAGTCCTGGGTGGCGGGGGAGGTTGCCACCCGCCGTGCAGTACTTTCTACCCTAGATCTATTTGACTCTATTTGCCTGTTCGGCGTTATGTGGCGCGTATCACAGGCGACGGGAAAGGTCGCGGTCCGGTGTTTCAGCGGCATCTTGTTTCCTGCCGCCAGGGTGTGGTCCGGGCGGCCGGCGAGAATTATTACCGAACAATGTCCGACCGGCGACCGGGTCAGGGATCGCCGGAAGTCCGAGGTCCCGCGTTCGGCGGGCGTCGCACCTCGCGGGGCGTCAGGAGTTGGAGTAGGACGCGGACACCTCGCCGGCATCGGTTCGGCTGGCATCGGTTCGGCCGGCATCGGCTCGGCCGGCATCGCCCGGCACCGGGCGCGCCGACGGCCGATCGCGCAGCAGCAGGCCGATGGCCAGGCTGGCCACCGCCGCGGCGATGGCCGCGACCAGCCCACCGCTGCGCAGCCCGTGCACCACCTGCTCCGGGCGCGTGCCCGTGCCGAGCCCGGAGCTCGCCACGGCGACGATCACCGCCAGCCCCACCGCGCTGCCAATCTGCTGCGCGGTCGACGCGACCGCGTTCGCGACCCCCTGCTCCTCGACCGCCACGCCGTGCCCCGCGGCGGAGAAGCAGACCGTGAACGCGATGCCGCCGCCGATTCCCCAGACCGCGATCCCGGGAAGCAGAGCGGGGTACGACCCGTCCGTCGACATGGCCGGGACGAGCAGCCCGATGCCGATCCCACACAGCAGCAGCGCGATGGCCAGAGTGGCCCCGTAGCCCAGGGTCCGCACGGCTGTCGTGGCCAGCGGCCCGGCCCCCGCCATCGAGATGAGCGTGAGCGGCAGGAAGGCGAGGCCCGCGGACAGCGGGCTGTAGTCGAGAACGCCCTGGAGGTAGGTCGTGAACAGGTAGTACTCGCCCGCGAGGGTGCCGGAGAAGACGAACACGGCAAGTACGGCGGTGCTCAGGCTGCGGTAGCGCAGCAGCCGTGGCGGCAGCAGCGGGGTGCGCAGCCGCACCTCCAGGAGGGCGAAGACCGCGAGGAGTACCGCGCCGAGAGCGATCGTGCCTGCCGCACGCAGCGACCACCAGCCACTGTCGGGTCCGCTGACCAGGCCGAACACCACGAGAGCTACGCCAGCGGTGGCGAGTAGGCCGCCGGTGAGATCGAATCCCGCGTAACGGTCGGCGCGCGGCGCGTCCGGCGCGAGCAGCCGTGGCGTGGCGACGAGGATGAGGGCGGCGACCGGAACGTTGACGAAGAACACCCAGTCCCAGCCGAGGTAGTCGGTCAGCACGCCGCCGAGCAGCGCGCCGGCCGCGAGGCCACCGCCGCCCGCGGCCCCCCAGGCGGCCAGCGCCCGGGTCCGTTCGGCGCCGGCGGGGAACGTCGTGTTGATCAGGGTGAGGATCGTCGGGAACAGCAGCGCGCCACCGACGCCCTGCACCGCCCGTGCCGCGATGAGCAGCCATGGTGTGCCGGCAAGGCCGCCCACCAGTGACGACAGTCCATAGAGCGCCACGGCGGCGAGGAGGACTCGCCGGGCCCCGAGCCGGTCGGCCGCGCGCCCGCCGAGCAGGAGCAGGCCACCGAAGGTGACGGCGTAGGCGCTGACGACCCACTGCAGTGAATGGGCGCTGAAGTCGAGCTCACGGCCGATGTCCGGGAGCGCGACGTACACGATGTTGTAGTCGATGGCGATCATGAACTCGGCGAACGCCAGGAGGGCGAGGGTCAGCCCGAGGCCCGGGCGCCCGCGGGGCGCTGAAGCATCCACTGGAGCGGCTCTTTCCGTCGTGGGCACGGTCGTGCGCCCGCCTGGTGCGCCTCGTCCGACAGCGCCGGCGCGACCCGGGCGCGAGGTAAGTCTACACGCCGTTCAGTATCTGTCTGCTGATCTAATTCTATGTGGTAGTCAGGTTATGAACAGCGTGTACTAAGTCCCCGATGTAGAGTAGGCACGTGGAGGCAGTGCGGCTGAGCCGCCGGGAGCGCCTGCGCGCCGAGACCGTGCGGGACATCAAGGAGATCGCGCTGCGGCACATGGCCGAGGGCGGTGCGGCGGCGCTGTCGCTGCGCGCCATCGCCCGTGAGATGGGGATGACGGCTGGTGCCCTCTACAGCTACTACGACACCCGCGACGACCTGATCACGGCGCTGATCGTCGACGTGTACGACGCGCTTGCCCGTGATCTGGAGGCCGCACGGCGGGCCTGGTCGGAGGATCCGCCCGCCCAGCTCACCGCGGTCGGGGAGACGTACCGGCGGTGGGCGATCGAGCATCCTCCGGAGTTCCAGCTCGTGTACGGCGATCCCATCCCCGGCTACCAGGTGCCGGCCGACGGTGCCGAGCTCGCCGCCGAGCACCGCGCCTGTGGCGTGCTGATCAGGATCGTCGCCGCGGCATGGCCGGTGGGCCCGGCCACCGGCCATGCCCGGCAGGGTGCCGAGCCGTATGACTGGCCGGATTTCCGCCCCGACTTCGCCGCGATGGTCAGGGAGTCCTTTCCCGGTCTGCCCGCGGACGCCGCCGCGCTGTCCCTGCGCATCTGGGGTCGCCTGCACGGCCTGGTCGCCCTCGAGGTGTATGGCCATCTCCGCCCGCAGGTCGCCGACCCGGCCCGCCTCTACCGCGATGAGCTGCGCGATCTGTGCGCCCTGCTCGCAAGCGGCGGCTGAGCCGGGCGGCGTCAGACCCCGAGGGGCGGAACACGGTCCGTCGCCGGAAGCCACGCGGGGTTGCGCCGGGACGGCACCTCCCCGTCGGCCCGGGGGTGGCGGTGAATGCTCCGCCGAGACCGGATCCGCCAGCCATCGCCGACCAGGACGAGGACGTCCTCGTACTCGCCGTTGGTGACGGACCCGTCGGGGAGCACGGCGAGGTAGCGGGACAGCGCTCGCACCGTCCCGTCCGCGCCGACCATGATCACGGTGTCCGTGGTGTGGTGGTCGGCGGCCTCGGGCGGCAGGTGGCGCAGGAACGCCAGCACCTCGCCGAGCCCGGTGAGGACCCGGCCGCTGCGGGCGAACGTGAAGACGACGTCCTCGGTGAACACCAGCCCGAGGGCGTCCTCCTGCCGGTTGTCGCAGACGTGCGCGAACAGGGCCAGGGTCTGGCGGATGTCGGCCAGGTCGCCAGGGGTGAGTGGGAGGGGCACGTCTGGTCCTCAGGCCGCGACGGCGCCGACCTGCCGCAGGATGGTGAGCCGGTCGGGCAGCACGCTGTAGTTGATGATCTGTCCGGCGCGGAAGGTCAGCAGGCTGATGCTGGTGGCGTCGATGCGCCGCCCGGTCGGGGGCACGCCGAACAGCTCACCGTGGTGCGTGCCCTCGATACGCCAGAACACCACCACCCGGTCGCCCTCGGCGAGGATGTCGGTCACCGTCGCGTGCACGTCCGGGACCGACGCGCGCAGCCACTCCAGGTGCTCGCGGAACCCGGCCCGCCCGCTGGACCATCCGGCGTGCGCACGGGTGGTGTCGTCTCCCCCCTCCGCGACGAACGTGTCCAGCAGCTCCGATTTCCCGAGGTTGACCACCTCCTCGTAGAGCCGGCGGGCGATGTCCTTGTGGATGTCGATGCTCATCGTGGCGTTGTCCTTTCGTGAGCTACCGCGGCGGTTCGCCGAGGTAGGTGGGGGCCAGGAGGATCCCGTTGGAGGCGCTGACCCCGCCGTCGACGGGGATGGCCGCTCCGGTGATGTAGGAGGCCGCGGGTGAGGCCAGGAACCAGATGACCTCCGCCTGCTCCCGAGGCCGCGCCCAGCGGCCGAGCGGGATGCGGCGGGTCAGGGCCGCGGCCAGATCGGGGTCGGCGCGCTGCCCCGCCGTGCGCGCGGTCTCGGTGAGGCCGGGCGCGACGGCGTTGATCCGGATGCCCTCGTAGGCGTAGTCCAGCGCCGCCGAGCGCACGAGGTTGATCGCGGCGGCCTTGGTCGTGTTGTAGGCCCAGGTGTAGGGGTCGCCCCGGAGGCCGGCCCCGGAGGCGGTGACGACGATCGAACCGCCGCCGACGGCGCGCAGCGCGGGCGCCGCGGCTCGAATGCCCAGCACCAGGCCGCGGACGTTGACCGCCTGGATCCGGTCGAGGTTCTCCAGTGCCCCGTCGGCCTCGATCGGTGGAGCGCCGCCCGCACCCGCGTTGAGGACCGCCGCGTCGAGACGGCCGAAACGCTCCACCGCCAGGGACACCATGGCGTCGTTGGTTTCCGGATCGGCGACATCCCCGGCGAGGGGGACGATGTCCGGGTGGTCGGGCAGCTCGTCGAGTGCGCTCTTGGACACGTCGACGGCGACGACGCCGAAACCGTGCTCGAGGAACACCTCGACGCACGCCGCCCCGATCCCCGCGGCGGCGCCGGTGATGACGACTGCTCCGGTGGGCATGGCGAACTCGCTTTCTGTGACGTTCACTCCGTGATCAGCACACGGCTGCCGGCGCCCGCGTGAAGGGGCGGACGCCGTGCATTCCCGCCGAGGGCTCGTGCCGGCCGAATGTTTCCGGGTACTGACGAATCTACCGGGGATGTAAACGCGTGTTAAGTCTTTCCGCACGGTCGTTGGCGGAGATGGAACAACAGCGAATGGTTCTCGGTCGGGCTACGTAGAACTACGTAGCCCGGATTGCGGTCGCATATCAGTCGAGGGCCTCGAGGAAGGTTCGGATCGCGGCCACCGTGGTCGGGGAGTGTTCCTCCAACATGGAGAAGTGCTCGCCCGGGACGTCCACCGCCTCGTGCGGAGTCGGCCAGTAGGACTGCCATCCCTGGGGGGCGTCCGGGTCGATGATCGTGCGCCGCAGTGGGTCCGCCGCCCGGAGCAGGAGGGTCGGCGTCTTCACCGGCCTCGGCTGCCAACCGTCGAAGATCCTGACATAGGCGCCCATGGTCGTCAGGCTCGCATCGCTCCAGACCATCTGGTAGCGCTCGACCCGGTCGACCATGCCGGTGATCATGGCGGGCAGCCACCACTCGCCCATCCCCTCCCGGACCGCACTGTCCGGTGGGTAGCTGTCCACGAGCACCAGCCCGGACGGCGTGACGCCGGCCTCCTCCAGCGCGGCGGCCACGGCGTGCGCGGCCACCCCGCCCATCGACCGGCCGACCAGGACGAACGGTTCGTCGCCGACGATGCGTGCCACCTCGCGGGCGTGCATGCCGATGTAGGTCGCCTCGTCCGTGGGCAGGTGGTCGTCCTCCCGGTAGCCCGGCGAGGGCAGGACGAACACGTCCCGTTCACCGCGCAGGAGGGTGCCCAGCCGCGCGTACTCGTGCGGGCCGGAGATCGCGCTCATCGCCGGGAAGCAGATCAGCCGGTGCCGGCCCGGTCCGCTGGCAAGCTGGAGCGTGTCGACGGCGTGCCGCGCGCTGTCCGCGGCGGTGAACGTCGGCCGCAGGAAGGACGAGACGACCAGCAGCTGCGCCGCCGCGCCGAACTGGTCACGTGCGCACAGCGCCAGGTACAGCTCGGACAGCGGTCCCTCCTGCGGCCCGATCGCCCGCACCCGCGCGGTGGCCGGTGCCGGTCGCCGGCCCGTGCCCGTGTCCGCGCCTACCGTCACGGAGGCGGCCTGATCCGGGCCCGCGTCGTCGCCGCCTGCCTGGGTGGCCGCGGGGGACGGCAGCGCGAGCTGCTCGGCGAGGTAGGTGGCCAGTGCCGCCGCGTTCGGATGGTCGAAGGTGAGCGTGGCGGGCAGGCGCAGCTCGAATGCCGTGTTCAGGCGGTTGCGAAGTTCCACCGCCGTCAGCGAGTCCAGGCCGAGCTCGCCGAAGTCCCGTCCGGCCTCGACCGTGTCCTCGCTCGGGTGGCCGAGGACGTCGGCGATCTGCCGGCGCACATGGTCCAGCAGGATCGCCACCCGTTCCTCGGTGGTCGCCCCGGCCACCGAGCGACGTAGAGCCGCCGTGCCGTCGCGGTCGGCCACCCCGCCGCGGGCGACACCCGGCCGGGCCGGGCGGACGAGACCGCGCAGCAACGGCGGCAGCGAGCCGGCCTCCGCCGTGGCCCGCGCCCGCAGCACGCCGAGGTCAAGCGGCGCCGGGACGAGGAGCGGGCCGGTCAGGGTACCGGCGGTGTCGAACAGTTCCAGGCCGTCGGCGGTCGGGATCGTGCGCAGGCCGCTGCGGGCGATGCGGCGGCGGTCGGCCGCGTCGAGGCCCGCGGTGAACGAGCTGCTGCCCTCCCACAGACCCCAGGCAAGGCTGGTGGCGGGCAGATCCTGGGCATGGCGGTGCTGCGCGAGGGCGTCGAGGAAGCTGTTCGCCGCGGTGTAGGCGGCCTGCCCTGGTCCACCGGTGAGCCCGGAGATCGAGCTGTAGAGGACGAAGGCGCGCAGGGTCGGGAGGCCGCGGGTGGCGCGGTGCAGGTTCCACGCGCCGTCGACCTTGGGCTTGAGGACCACCTGGAGCTGGTCGGAGGTGAGGGTGCCCAGGGTGGCGTCGTGGGAGGTGCCGGCGGTGTGGATGACCGCGGTGAGCGGATGCTCGGCCGGGATCGCCGCGAGGAGCTGGTCGACCGCGCTCGGGTCGGTGGTGTCGGTGGCGGAGAGCGTGACGGTCGCGCCCAGACCTTCGAGACCGGCCCGGATAACGTCGGCGTCGGGGTGATCCGCCCCCTGCCTGCTCGTGAGGAGCAGGTGCCGGACGCCATGCTCGGTGACGAGGTGGCGGGCCAGTGACCGGGCCAGGGTCCCCAGCCCGCCGGTGACGATCACGGTGCCGTTCGGGTCGAGGTCCCACCCCGCGGGCCTTCCCGGACCCGTCGGCGGCGGAGCCAGCCGCGGGACGTACGCCTGGCCCTGGCGCAGGGCGATCTGGTTCTCCCCGGTGCGCAGGGCCGTGTGCACGAGTGCCGGCAGCGTGCGGGCGCTGGAGGGGTCGTCGTCGATGTCGGCGAGCAGGACGCGACCGGGATACTCGGCCTGGACGCTGCGGACCAGACCCCACACCGGCGCGCCGGCAAGGTCGACATCCTCGCCGGCCACCCGGACCGCCAGCCGCGTGAGGACCGCGATACGGCCCGTCTCCAGGCGCGGGTCTGAGAGGTACTCCCGCAGCACCCGCGCCGCCCGATCCGTCTCGCGCCGCGCCCGCGCGGACACCTCCGCCACGTCCCGGTCCGCCTCGGCGGACGGCCCCGGGCCGGTCGGGCTGCCCTCCGCCAGCGTGCCGAACGCGGCGAGGACGACGTCCGGCACGGGCTCACCGGCGTCGAGAGCCGCGCCGAGCGCGGTCAGGTCCGGGTAGCCGGTCACGGCGACGCCGTGCACCGACTCGCCGTGCACCGACTCGCCGTGCACCGGTTCGCCGAGTGCGACGTCGACGATCGCGCTCACGCCGTCCCCCAACGGCGTCCATCCCACCGCGCTGGCCGGCGGCGGCGCGTCACCCTCCAGCCGGGCCCAGCTCAGCTGGCAGACGGCCTGCGCCTGGCCGGCTCTGGACGCGGCGAGTTGCTCGGCGGACACCACCCGGGCCAGCAACGCGTCCACCGCGACGACGGGCGCGCCGGTCGTGTCGGCCGCATGCAGGGAGATCTCGTCGGAGCCACGGATGACGACGTGGACGCGCAGGCTCGCGGCACCGGTGGCGTGCAGCCGCACGCCGTTCCAGGCGAAGGGCAGGCGGCTGTGGCCCGCGGGCACGTCGGGCAGCCCGTGAAAGACGGACAGATGGACGGCCGCGTCGAGCAGGGCGGGGTGGATGCCGAAGGCATCGGCCTGGTCGGTGTGGCCTTCGGGAAGCGAGACCTCCGCGTAGAGGTCGTCGCCGTCGCGCCAGGCGGCCCGCAGCCCCTGGAAGGCCGGGCCGTACGCGAGCCCGGACGCCGCGAGCGCCTCGTAGACGCCCTCGACCGGCACCGACTCGGCGCCGGCGGGTGGCCAGGTCGTCACCCCGGCCCAGGCACTCCCGCCGGCCGTCGCCGGGTCAGCGGATGCGATCGTGCTCGTCCCGGCCGGCGCCACGGCGAACACCCCGCTGGCGTGCCTGATCCACTCTCCGGCGGGCCCGTCGGCGTCCAGCGGCCGGGTGTGGATGGTGACCGCGCGGCGTCCTGCCTCGTCGGGAGCCGCGACGGTGACCTGCAGGGCGACGGCGCCCCGCTCGGGCAGGATCAACGGCGCCTCGAAGAGCAGCTCCTCCAGGACGTCGGTGCCCACCTCGTCCCCGGCGCGCAGCGCGAGGTCGACGAAGGCGGTGCCGGGCACGAGGACATTGCCCTGCACGGCGTGGTCGGCCAGCCAGGGATGCGTCGAGAGGGACAGCCGTCCGGTCAGCACCACGCCGTCCTGCTCGGCGAGCCCGAGGGAGGCCCCGAGCAGGGGGTGCTCGGCACTGACCAGGCCAAGCCCCGCCGCGCTGCGCGCGCCCGTCTCGGCTTCCTCCAGCCAGTAGCGCTGGTGCTGGAAGGGGTAGGTGGGCAGGGTGGCGGCGAGCTGGTGGCGGTTGCCGGCGCTGGTGGGTGCGGCGCTGGTGGTGCCGATGTCGGCCTGACCGCTGTTGCCGGTGTCGCTGCTGGCGGTGGTGTCGTCGGTCGGGGTGAGGGTGGTGTGGGTGGGGGTGTGGCCGGTGGTGTGGAGGGTGGCGAGGGCGTGGTGGAGGGTGTGG
>Ga0207710_10000579_pt1 | contig 21781 bp, 12 predicted proteins | sample KBSS24metaG_FD_184400 | JGI IMG/M metagenome (GOLD analysis project Ga0207710, IMG submission 184400) | Switchgrass rhizosphere microbial communities from Kellogg Biological Station, Michigan, USA - KBS S2-4 metaG (SPAdes) (version 2) | ecosystem: Host-associated > Plants > Roots > Rhizosphere...
CTCGAGCGCGACGGGATCGACGCCTTCTTCGACGCGTGGGAGGCGCAGCCGCTCTTCGCGACGCAGCGCGAGCTCCCGGCCGCGGCGCGCGCCCGGCAACGCGCGCTCCGCCGCGGACACGACCCCGCGCGCCTCGCCGCGGCGATGCGCGTCCTGTCGCTGTCGCGCATGCCCGACTACGCGCCGGCGCTCGCCGAGGTGCGCGGCCCCGTGACCTGGATCGCCGGCGAGCGCGACCCCAAGTTCCGCGACATCGCGCGGCGCGGAGCCTCGCTCTCGCCGCGCGGCGAGGCGAGGATCGTCCGGGGCGCGGGGCACAACGTCGTCCTCGAGGCGCCGCTCGCCGTCGCCTCCGCGCTGGAGGACCCTTGAGCGCGGAGGGCCGCGGCGGCGCGGGCCCCGGCCTGTCGGTGCTCCGCGCGGCGGCCGAGCAGCCGGATCGCGTGGCGATCGTCTTCGACGGGCGCGAGGTGAGCTACGCCGAGCTCGCGGGGCGCGCGGCGGCGGCCATCGCGTGGCTCGCGGAGCGCGGCGTCGACGCGGCGCGGCCCGGGCGCGTCGCCGTGGTGGCGCGGAACGATCTCGCGACGGTCGCCATGCTCCACGCGCTCGTCGCGATCGGCGCGCCGGCGGTCCTCGTGCACCCGCGGTGCACCGACGAGGAGCGCGACTTCGTCGTGCGCGACGCCGAGCCGGCCGCCCTCGCGCTCGCGGCGCCCGACCGGGGCGGCGCGGCGCCGCCGCCCGACCCGGAGGTCCCGTCCGACGCGCGGCCGATGGCGCTCGTCTACACGTCCGGCACGTCGGGGCGCCCGAAGGGGGCGGTCCTCTCGCGCGCCGCGTTCGCCGCGGCCGCGGAGGCGAGCGCGTCGAACCTCGGGTGGCGGGGCGACGATCGGTGGCTCCTCTGCATGCCGCTCGCGCACGTCGGCGGCTTCTCGATCCTCGTGCGCTGCCTCCTCGCGCGCGCGGCCGTGGTGATGACGTCGAGCCCGCGCTTCGAGCCGGAGGCGATCGCGGGCGTGCTCGCGCGCGATCGCGTCACGCTCGTCTCCCTCGTGCCCACGATGCTCGTCCGGATGCTCGACGGGGGCGCGGCGATCCCGGGGTCGGTGCGCGCCGTCCTCCTCGGCGGCGCGGCCGCGGACGATCGCCTGCTCGACCGCGCCCGCGCGCGAGGCGTCCCGGTGCTCACGACGTACGGGCTCACCGAAGCGTGCGCGCAGGTGACGACGCAGCGTTACGGCACGCCGCCCGGCGCGGAGCAGGGCGTGGGCGAGCCGCTCCCCGGCGTGGCGATCCGGATCGTCGCCGGCGAGGTGCACGTCCGGAGCCCGAGCCTGTTGACGGGCTACTTCCCCGTGGCCGGCCCGGGCGCGCGCCCGTCGCCGCTCACCGCCGACGGCTGGCTCCCGACCGGCGATCTCGGGCGGATCGACGCCTCGGGGCGGCTCTTCATCGACGCCCGGCGGAGCGATCTCATCGTCACCGGCGGCGAGAACGTCTACCCGGTCGAGGTCGAGCGCGTCCTCGAGGCGGTCTCGGAGGTCGCCTCGGCCTGCGTGTTCGGCGTGCCCGACCCCGTGTGGGGATCGACGGTCGCCGCGGCGATCGTGTGGCGGAGCGAGGTCGATCCGGCCGCGGCCGACCGCGCCCTGGCCGGCGCGATCACGGCTCGGCTGGCCCCCCACAAGCGTCCGCGCTCCATCGCGGACGTTTCTACGCTGGATTTCACCACCTCGGGTAAGCTGGATCGCGAACGAACCAAACTGGCCGCCCTCGCGCGGCTCCGCCCGCTTCTGCAGCGCGCCCCTTCGAGCTAGGATCGTGGAGTTGCGTCATTCCGCTCCTCCACCGTACTCTTGACACCGTGTTAGAATGAGCACCCGCTCGATGAGCGCCTCCACCCACGCAACGCCACAGAACGTCGCCACCATCCAGGGCAAGTACCGGCCGATCTTCGAGCTCGGCCGTGGTGGTATGGCGAACGTCATCCTGGCGGTGGTGCAAGGCCCCGGCGGGTTCAACAAGCTGCAGGTGATCAAACAGCTCCGCTCGGAGCTCGCGCTCGATCCCGAGTTCCTCACGATGTTCCTCGACGAGGCGAGGTTGTCGGCGAGGATCAACCACTCGAACGTCGTACAAACGAACGAGGTCGGGCACGACGGGCGGCACTACTTCATCGCGATGGAGTACCTCGAGGGGCAATCGCTCGAGGCGTTCCTCCGCCGCGCGCACACGATGGGCGGCCTGCCGCTCCAGATGTTCCTCAAGATCATCGTCGACAGCTTGGAGGGGCTCCACTACGCCCACGAGCTCGCGGATTTCGAGGGGAACCACCTGCACGTCGTGCACCGCGACGTCTCTCCGCAGAACATCTTCGTCACCTACGACGGCGTGACCAAGGTGCTCGATTTCGGGATCGCGAAGGCGGCCGACTCGAGCAGCGACACGCGCACCGGCGTGGTCAAAGGCAAGGTCGCCTATATGGCGCCCGAGCAGCTCCGCGGCGGCCGGAAGATCGATCGCCGCGCCGACGTGTTCGCCGTCGGCGCCATCTTGTGGCGCGCGATCACCGGCAAGCGGCTGTGGAAGGGGCTCACCGATCTCGAGGTGTTCCAGCACCTCGCGAAGGGGGAGATCCCGTCGCCGGCCACGGTGAACCCGAACGCCGATCCGCAGCTCGTCGCGATGTGCATGAAGGCGATGGCGATCGCCCCCGACGATCGCTACCCCACGGCCGAGGCGCTCCGCGCCGACCTCGAGCGCTACCTCGACACGATGGGAACCCGGCTCTCGAACCGAGAGATCGGCAAGCTCTTGGCGGACCTCTTCGCCGAGCGTCGCAAGGAGGTGAAGACCGCGATCGAGGCGCAGCTCCGCGCGTCGCCGAACGCCGGTCCGAGCCTCAGCGCGCAGACGGGCGAGATCCCCATCCTCAACAACTCGCTCATGCCCCGCATGGGGGACTCGTCGCCGTCGCGCGCGGCGCTCACCAGCGACGCGTCGGGATCGGCGCCGATGCCGCCGCTCGGGTCGACCACCCGCTCCGAGCCCGACGTGATGGCGCGCCCGCAGGATCGACGCGGGATCGTCCTCGCGGCGATGGGCGTCGGCGTCCTCGTCGCGGCCATCGTCGTGTCACGCCTCGTCCGCCCCGCCGAGACGAGCACGACGGGGGTCACCGGCACGACGCCGACCACGCTGAGCACCCCGGTCACCACGCAGACGTCGTCGCCGCACTCGACCCAGCGCGAGCTCGTCCTGACCGTCGACGTCACGCCGACGTCCGCGCGCATCTTCGTGGACGACGAACCGCTCATCTCGACGAGCACGCGCCCGCAGGCCACGTTCGTCCGCGATTCAGCGAAGCACTGGGTACGCGCGGAGGCCCAGGGTTACGTGCCGAAGGCGCGCCTGGTCGCCTTCGACGCTCCGACGGTGAACCTCCAGTTCACACTCGACCCCACAAATCCAAAGGGTCCACGCTAGAGCTTTAACCTCGCTCGGAACAACCTGATACGTTCTGGATTACCAGGAGCGGGCTGAGGTTTACCCGCTTCCGGAAAAGGGGCGTCCAGGTGATCGCTGCGTATCAGGGCATCGATGGCTCGCACTTCCATGTGGTGTTGGCCGAGCACTTCGCGCGCAGAGGAGAGCAGGTCGAGCTCTGCGGCGTGACCTCGTTCCGAGACGTCGCGGTCGCCGTGACGACGGGGCGCGCGCGCTACGGCCTGCTCCCCGTCGACAACTCGACGTCGGGGACGTTCCGTGACGGATACGACTTGATGGACCGCTACGGGCTGAGCCCGGTGCGCGAGATCGTGTCGCGGCTGGACGAGCGTCTCCTGGGCGTCGACGGCGCGACGCTCGCGGGGCTGCGGCGGATCTACGCGCACCCGATCGCGCTCGAGGAGTGTAGTCGCTTCCTCGCGACGCTCCCCGGCGCCGAGGTCCTCCCCACGGCGGATACGGGCGACACCGCCCGGCAGATCGCCGAGACCAAGAACTCCACGTGGGCCGTCATCGGCCCCGCCGAAGCCGCGAGCCGGTGGGGCCTCATCGAGCTCGCGCCGACGGTCGCCGACAGCCGGCACAACTTCACGCGCTTCATCCTGATCGAGGCGACGCCCGAGACCGACCGCACGCCGTCCGACGGCGGGCCGCGGCGCACGTCGCTCCTCCTCCGCACGCGAAACGAGGACGGCGCGCTCACCCGGATCCTCGCGCCGCTCGCCGAGGCGCAGATCAACATCGCGAAGATCGAGTCGCGCGTGCAGCCGGGCCGCCCGTGGGAGGCGGCGTTCTACCTCGATCTCGACGCCGACGTGAACGAGACCGGGTTCTGGGCGGCGCTCCAGGCGATGCGCCACCTGTGCTCCGGGTTCCGCGTCCTCGGGAGCTACGACCGCGACGCCGGGCCGCTCAGGCCGTCGTCGGCGCCGTCGGCGGCGGCGGCGAGCACCGACTTCCAGGCGCTCCCGTCGTCGTGCACGCAGGTCACCCTCGGCTCGCTCCAGGCGGGCGCGGCCGCGGACGACGACGATCCGGCGGCCGTCCCTCCGCCGACGGCGAAGAAGAACTGGCCGCGCGCGTCGCGCGAGCAGCGCCCGTGGGGGACGATCGTCCGGATCGGGGACGTCGAGATCGGCGGCGACGAGTTCGTCGTCATCGCGGGCCCGTGCTCGGTCGAGTCGCGCGATCAGGTGATCGGCACGGCGCTCGCGGTGCGCGAGCGCGGCGCGACGCTCCTCCGAGGCGGCGCGTTCAAGCCCAGGACGACGCCGTACGCGTTCCAGGGGCTCGGCTGGGAGGGGGTCGATCTCCTTCAAGAGGCGAGCCGCGTCACCGGCCTCCCGACGGTGAGCGAGGTGATGAACGTCGATCAGGTGGAGCGGATGGCTCGCAGCATCGACGTGCTCCAGATCGGCGCGCGCAACATGCAGAACTTCGATCTGCTCCGCGCGGTGGGGCGCGCCGGCAAGCCGGTGCTCTTGAAGCGCGGGATGTCGGCGACGTTGAACGAGCTCCTCGCCGCGGCGGAGTACATCCTCTCCGAGGGGAACCCGGACGTCATCCTGTGCGAGCGCGGGATCCGCACGTTCGAGACGTCGACGCGCAACACCCTCGATCTGTCGGCGATCCCGGTGCTCCGCGAGCAGACGCACCTGCCGATCCTCGTCGACCCGTCGCACGGCGTCGGCGTGCGCCGCTGGATCCGCCCGCTCGCGCGCGCGGCCAAGGCGGTCGGCGCGCACGGCATCATCGTCGAGGTCCACCCGAACCCGCCGAAGGCGCTGTCCGACGCGGACCAGGCGCTCCGCTTCGATCAGTTCGGGCAGATCATGGACGATCTGCGCGCCATCCCGCCCTTCAGCATGTGACCGCGCGGGACGGGGCACGCTGGAGGAGCACGGCGAGCCCTGGTAGGGTGCCCGCGCGTCCATGTCCGGCTCCTCCTCCACGACCTCCTCCTCTCCGCCCACGCCCACGCAGCGGCCGCTCCTCCTCGAGATCGGCGTCGAGGAGCTCCCGTCGTCGTTCGTCGACGCGGCGCTCGCCGCGCTCCCCGGGATCGTCGAGGCGCGCCTCGCCGCGCTCCGCCTCGCGCACGGCGCGGTCCGCGCGTACGGCACGCCGCGACGCCTCGCCGTCATCGTGGACGGCGTCGCGACGCGCCAGACCGATCTCGACGACGAGGTGGTCGGCCCGCCGGAGGCCGCGGCGTACAAGGACGGCGCGCCGACGCGCGCCGCCGAGGCGTTCGCGACGAAGCTCGGCGTCGCGGTCTCGGATCTGACGATCGCCGATCGCCCCGCGGGGCCGAAGCAGAAGGCCGGCAGGTACGTGATCGGGCGGCGCCGCGAGCGGGGCCAGTCCGCCGAGGAGGTGCTCGAAGACGCCATCCCGGCGATCGCCTCGGCGATCCCGTTCCGCAAATCGATGCGCTGGGGCGAGGGGGACGCGTCGTTCGGCCGGCCGGTGCAGTGGCTCGTCGCCCTCTTCGGCGACGGCGTGGTCTCGGCGTCGTTCGCCGGCGTGAAGAGCGGCCGGACGTCGCGCGGGCACCGGTTCCTCGCCCCCGCGCCGATCGACGTCGCGCGCCCGGACACGTACGTCGAGCAGCTCCGCGCCGCGCACGTCCTCGTCGACCGGACCGAGCGCGCCGACAGGATGATGCGCCTCGTGACGGCGGCGGCGCAGGAGCTCGGCGGCGTGCACGACCCCGATCCGAACCTCGTGGACGAGAACGCGTCGCTCGTCGAGGAGCCGCACGTCGTCACGGGCTCGTTCGACGCGGCGTTCCTCGAGCTCCCGGCGGCGGTCATCCGCGCCGTCGCGCGCGGGCACCAGAAGTACTTCTGCGTGCAGAAGAGCGACGAGGAGCTCGTCCCGCGCTACCTCGCGATCGCGAACACCGCGAACCGCCCCGACGAGATCGCGAAGGGGAACGACCGCGTGATGCGGAGCCGCCTCGCGGACGCGCGCTTCTTCTTCGAAGAGGACAAGAAGGCGAAGATCGACGGGCCGGTCGCGAAGCTCCAGGGGATCGTCTTCCACGCGCGCCTCGGGACGGTGCGCGAGAAGGTCGACCGCATCCAGGCGCTCGCGGAGTGGATCGGCCGCGCGGTGGGGCTCCCCGCGGGCGACCTCACGCACGTCGCGCGCGCCGCGCACCTGTGCAAGTTCGACCTCGTGTCTCTGATGGTCGGCGAGTTCCCCGAGCTCCAGGGGCACATGGGCCGCGTGTACGCCGCGCACGCGGGCGAGGACGCGGCCGTCGCCGACGCGATCCGCGACCACTACCGCCCCATAGGCGCGCAGGACGCGATCCCGGATCGCCCGGTCTCCTCCGCGGTCGCCCTCGCCGATCGGATCGACACGCTCGTCGGGTGCTTCGCGATCGGCCTCCAGCCGACCGGCGCGGCCGACCCGTTCGCGCTACGGCGAAACTGCATCGCGGCGCTCCGGATCCTGATCGAGACGCCGGCGTACGCGGCGCTCGCCTTCGACGGGCTGTGCGCGCGCGCGTACGCGCTCTACGCCGCGGCGGGGAAGAAGCTCGAGGTCGACGCCGACGAGGCGCGCCGCCGGCTGAACGACTTCGCGCGCGAGCGCCTCCGCGGCCTGCTCGCGACCGCGGCGAGCGCGCCCGTCGCCGACGCCGTCCTCGGCGGCTTCGTGCACGCGGGCGAGCGCGCGCCGATCGAGTCGTACCCGGCGTACGCGATGGCGAAGGCGAAGGCGCTCCAGGGGGTCGTCGACGCGAACGCGCCGTGGCTCGAGCAGGCGCGCACCGTCGCGAAGCGGCTCGACGGGATCAGCAAGGACGCGCGCCCCGTGTTCCACGGCAAGGACCAGTTCGAGCGCCCCACCGACGCGGCGATCGTCCTCGTCGTCGACGCGATCCGCGCCGCGACCGATCGCCTCACGACGCGCGCGTCGGTCGAAGAGGCGCTCCGGAAGGCCGAGGACGCGGCCCGGCAGGTCGACGAGATCTTCGTGAGCACGCTCGTGAACGATCCGGCCGACCCGCTCACGCCGAAGCGCCTCGAGCTGCTCTCGTACGGCGCGGACTGCATGCTCCGGATCGCGGACTTCTCCCGCCTGCAACACCGCGGATAGGCGCGCGAAGCGCGCGGCCCGGCCGCTACGCGCTGATGGCGCCGCTCTCCACGCCGCCCGAAGGCGGGAGCGAGCGCGCGCGGTTCATCCAGTCGCTGAGCCGGGTGACGTCCCGGCGGTTCACCGCGAGGCTCGACAGAACGCCTATCCCCATCACGAGCACGACCGGGGGTACGACGTAGAGCGCGTCGTGGAGCGCCTGCGCGCGGAACGGCTCGAGCGCCGCCTGCGACGTCGCCGCGACGCCGGCGGCTGCCGCGGCCTGCTGGGCGAGGCGATCGCTGATCGCGCCGACCACGACCGGCCCGGTCGCGCCGACGACGCTGGTGATGAAGCCGTAGAGCGCGATCGCCGACGCGCGGAGCGACGGCTCGACGACGTCCTGGATCGCGGTCTGCGCGAGCGCCACGATCGGGAACATCGCCGCGAGGCCGAGGGCCATGAGCGGCACGAACACCGCGACCTGATCGCGCCCGGTCTGGAGCGCGGCGACGAACAGCGGGGCCGCGGCGCACATGGGGACGCCGCTCACGAGGAGCGGCGCGTCGACGCGGCGCTTGCGGATCCGATCGGCGACGACGCCGCCGATGGCGAGCCCGAACACCGGCGCGACGCCGACCATCAGGCCGAGGCGCGCGCCGGCGCGATCGACGGGGAGCCCGTGGTAGCGCATGAGGAGCGGCCCCATGAACGTGGCGAACGACGAGACGCAGAAGAAGAACAGAGAGGTGAGCAGGACGGTGATCCACATCGTGGGGATGCCGAGGAGGATCCGCGTCGACGATCCCTCCCGCCGCCGCTCGCCGACGTCGCACTCCTCCGCCGCGCCGCGCTTCGGCTCTCGGATCATCCACGCCGCGATCGCGCAGAGGAGGCCCGGGAGGATCGCGATGAGGAACGCGGGGCGCCACCCGAGCTTCTTCGTGATCGCGCCGCCGAGGACGAAGCTCAACGCCACGCCGATCGGCGAGCCGGCCATCACCATCGAGGTCGCCTTGGCGCGGCGCGTCGGGGCGAACTCGTCGCCGATGAGCGAGATCGCCGCGGGGAAGTAGCACGCCTCGGCGATCCCGACGCCGACGCGCGTGAGCAGGAACTGGGCGTAGCTCCCGGCGAGCGCGCCGAGGCCGGTGAGGACGCTCCACGTGGAGACGCCCATGGCGATGATGCGCCGCCGGTCGAAGCGATCGGCGGCGCGTCCCAGCGGGATCCCGGCGAGCGCGTAGCCGGCCAAGAACACGCCGAGGATCGCGCCGAGCTGCGCGTCGCTGAGCGACCACTCCGCGCGAATGAGCTCGTTCCCGACGACCGCGATGTTGCGATCGAACGCGTTCACGATCGCGATCGCGAGCAGCACACCGAGCGTGTAGCGAGGCGAGCGAGACGTCTTGTCCGGAGCCGCCATGCGCGCTCCCCCCCTTCGTGTGTCGTATTTCGCGGCACGCTACCACGCCGATCGGCGACCTCGAACATTCCGGCGGACCGCGCGACGCCGGGCGCGCCCCGGTCGCTCCGCCGAAGACGGGAGGCGGAGGAGATCGCGCGGAGCGCCTCGAGCCGAACGCGCGGCTCGGGGGGAGGCGTGCGACAGGAGATCGGCGAGGACGAGGCTGTACCTCGCCGCTTCGCGGCGGGCAAGGAGCTGACCGGGCGCCGATAGGCCCGAATCCGTAGTAAGAAGGGGCACATGGACAAGCGGGTCTTCTTCTTCGGCGATGGCGCGGCCGAGGGTGACGCCAAGCGGCGCGATCTCCTCGGTGGCAAGGGCGCGGGCCTCGTCGAGATGACGGCGCTCGGGCTCCCGGTGCCGCCCGGCTTCACCATCTCGACGGAGGTGTGCGTCGCCTTCATGAAGGACCCGGTCCTGCCGGAGGAGACGCGGCGCGAGATCGAGGACGCGCTGGCCAAGGTCGAGGCGAGCGCCGGCGCGAGGCTCGGCGATCCCAAGAACCCGCTGCTCGTCAGCGTCCGCTCCGGCGCGCGCGCGTCGATGCCCGGGATGATGGACACCATCCTGAACCTCGGGCTGAACGACGCGACGTGCGAGGGGCTCGCGGCGCGCACGAACGACCCGCGCTTCGCGTACGACGCGTACCGGCGGTTCATCGCGATGTACTCGGACGTCGCGCTCGGGATCTCGAAGGAGCACTTCGAGGCGGCGCTCGACGAGGCCCGCGCGCGCCTCGCGCGGACGCGCGGCCTCGATCCCACGCGGTACAACGGCGAGGAGCTGAAACGGAAGCTGCCCGACTCGGAGCTCCCGGTCGAGGAGCTCCGCGCGCTGGTCCTGCGCTTCAAGGAGATCGTGAAGCAGGAGGGCGAGCGCGACTTCCCGTCCGATCCGCGCGAGCAGCTCGCGGGGGCGATCGACGCGGTCTTCCGCTCGTGGAACAACCACCGCGCGATCGTCTACCGGCGCATGCACGACATCCCGGACACGTGGGGGACCGCGTGCAGCGTACAAGCGATGGTCTTCGGCAACCTCGGGCCGACCAGCGCCACCGGCGTCGCCTTCACCCGGAACCCGTCGACCGGCGAGAAGAAGCTGTTCGGCGAGTGGCTGCCAAACGCGCAGGGCGAGGACGTCGTCGCCGGGATCCGGACGCCGTTCCCCATCGACGGCGCGGGCGAGAGCACGCTCGCCGCGAAGATGCCGGAGGCGTACGCCGCGCTGGTCGCGATCTGCGCGCGCCTCGAGGCGCACTTCCGCGACATGCAGGACCTCGAGTTCACGGTGCAGACCGGCAAGCTCTACATGCTGCAGTGCCGGAACGGGAAGCGCACCGGCAAGGCGGCGATCCGGATCGCCGTGGAGCAGGTGAAGGAGGGGCTCATCTCCGAGGACGAGGCGGTCCTGCGCGTCGACGCCGGCTCGCTCGATCAGCTCCTCCACCCCGCGCTCGATCCGAAGGCGCCGAAGAAGCAGCTCGCGCGCGGCCTCGCGGCGAGCCCCGGCGCGGCGTCGGGGCACATCGTCTTCCACGCCGACGAGGCGGAGAAGCGCGCCGAGCAGGGGAAGCCGGTCATCCTGGTGCGCGTCGAGACGTCGCCGGAGGACATCCACGGGATGAAGGCGGCGCGCGGGATCGTCACGGCGCGCGGCGGGATGACGAGCCACGCCGCCGTCGTCGCGCGCGGGATGGGCAAGCCCTGCATCGCCGGCTGCTCGGCGCTCTCGGTCGACTACGCGGCGCAGACGCTCACCATCACCCTCTACGACGACGCCGGCGCGAGCTCCGGCTCGGTGACGCTGAAGAAGGGCGACGTGCTCACCCTCGACGGCTCGACCGGCGCGATCTACGAGGGCGCGCTCCCCACCGTCCCCGCGCAGCTCATGGGCGACTTCGCCGAGCTGATGACGTGGGCCGACAGGTCGCGCGCGATGCGCATCCGGGCGAACGCCGACACGCCGCTCGACGCCAAGACCGCGCGCTCCTTCGGCGCCGAGGGGATCGGCCTGTGCCGCACCGAGCACATGTTCTTCGACGAGGACCGGATCGCGGCGATGCGCGAGATGATCCTCGCCGACGAGGTGCACCAGCGCGAGAAGGCGCTCGCGAAGCTCCTGCCGTACCAGCGCGAGGACTTCATCGGCATCTTCCGCGAGATGGCCGGCCTCCCCGTCACGATCCGCCTCCTCGACCCGCCGCTGCACGAGTTCTTGCCGCACGAGAAGGCGCAGGTCGCGAAGCTCGCGCAGACGATGGGCGTCTCGACCGACCGCCTCGAGGCGCGGGTCAAGGACCTCCACGAGCAGAACCCGATGCTCGGCCACCGCGGCTGCCGCCTCGCGATCACCTACCCGGAGATCTACGCGATGCAGGTGCGCGCCATCCTCGAGGCGGCGGTGAAGGTCGCGGCCGACGGGGTCGACGTCCACCCCGAGATCATGATCCCGCTGGCGATGACCGCGGGCGAGCTCGAGAGGATGAGGGCGCTCGTCGCTCGCGTCGCGGACGACGTCTTCGCCGGCGGGCCGCGGATCCCGTTCGCGTTCGGCACGATGATCGAGCTGCCGCGCGCCGCGCTCCGCGCCGGCGAGCTCGCGCACGTCGCCGAGTTCTTCTCGTTCGGCACGAACGACCTCACGCAGTGCACCATGGGCCTCTCGCGCGACGACGCCGGGAAGTTCCTCCCCGCGTACGTCGAGGGGGGCATCATCCCGAAGGACCCGTTCGTCTCGCTCGATCAGGAGGGCGTCGGCCAGCTCGTGGCGCTCGCCGTCGAGGGCGGCCGGCGATCGCGCCCGGGGATCAAGCTGGGCGTCTGCGGCGAGCACGGCGGCGATCCGTCGAGCATCCAGTTCTTCGGCGGCCTCGACCTCGACTACGTGAGCTGCTCGCCGTTCCGCGTCCCGATCGCGCGCCTCGCCGCGTCGCAGGCCGCGCTCGCCGCGAGCCGGAAGGCCGCGAAGGGGTGAATCGTACCGCGCGAGGCGACGGCCGCCGGCTCGAGGCCGCGGGCCACGACCCCGAAGCTCCGCCGTAGCTCCGTACGAGCGCCACGAGGGCGCGGCGCCGTTTCGAGCCGACGGCGCGCGGCCATCACGTATCGTGTGGGATCGATGGCGACGCGAACGACGGCTCCGAAGAGGACGCAGCCCGCGATCGACGTCGAGGCCGCCGCCGACGCGATCGCTCGAGCGGTGCGGCGCGACGGCGCGCTCCGCAAGGCGCAGTTGCTCAAGGAGCAAGGGGTCGGGCGGGCGCAGGCCGAGGCGGTGACCGCGGCGCTCACGGCGCGCGGCCTGGAGGTCGGGGCGAGCGTGGTGCGCGTGCCCTTGCGCGAGCAGATCGCGCAGCGCCTCGGCGACGCGCGGGTCGTGCCGCTCCGCGGGATCGAGGCCGCGGTCGCCGGCGGGACGCGCCGCGACGTGCTGGCCGCGTCCCGCGAGCTCGTCGCGCGCGGCGGCGCGCGCGTGGGCGTTCGATCGAGCGAGGTCGTCCTCTTGGACCTGCGCACGGACGCGCTCGACGAGCGCGATCTCGCCCGGCTCGAGGAGCTCGCCGCGACCCTCACGAAGACGCTGCGCACCGCGCGCCGCGCCGGTGGGACGCTCGTCCGCGCCGACGCGGAGGAGGCGCTCCGCGCCGCGCTCCCGCCGCGACGTTCGCCGCCCGCGCCGGGCGACCTCGACGTCGAAGGCGCGATCGATCGCCTGCGCGACGCGACCGGGCTCACGTTCGTGCCGGCGGTGGTGCGCGCGCTCGGCGGCGCCGCGGCGGTCTCTGCCGTGCACGACGCGGTCTTGCGCGCGGCGCGCAGCGGGCGCCTCGAGCTGCGCCCCGAGAGCGGCATGGGGCGGCTCGGAGCCGAGGACGCGTCGTTCTGCATACCCGGACCGCGAGGCTCGATCCTCTCGTGGGTGCGGCGGCTCGAGGAGATGACATGAGCCAGGTGGTGCAAGGCGCGACGGGGTCGCCCTTCGACAACGGGCACACGGATCCGTGGACCAAGACGTTCGTCGACCTCCCCGAGCTGAACGCGCGCGCGACGCAGGCGATCGCGGCGGCGATCCGGGACGTGAGCGCCGCCGCTCGCCGCGGCAAGAACGAGCTCCGCGCCAAGAGCATCCTCGTGCTCGGCCCCGCCGGCGCAGGGAAGACCCACCTCTTCGCCCGCCTCCGCCGGACCTTCGGGCCGCGCGCCGTCTTCGTCCACCTGCGCCCGCTCGTCGGCACCGAGATGACGCCGCGCTACGTGCTCGGTCAGATCGTCCAGCAGCTCACGTACGAGGTGCCCGAGGGGCTGAAGCAGCTCGACGTGCTCGTGGGCTCGTCGCTCGCTCACCTCGACGGCTCGCCCCCCGAGTATCCGCGCTCGTTCCTCGACGAGGTGGCCGCGCTCGACGACGTCGAGCGCAGGAAGCGGCTCGACGTCGCCCTCGAGAGCCTCCTCGAGCGTCACCCGGAGGCCGACGAGACGTACCTCCAGCGCCTCCTCGACGCGCCGTTCATGAAGCCGACGCTCCAGCGCGCCGCCCGCGCGTGGCTGGAGGGGCGCGAGCTCGAGGACGCGCAAATGAGCCGCCTCGGCGTGCGCTCGAGCATCCCGGACGAGCGGATCCTCGCCGCGCTGCAGACCCTCGGCGTCTTCGCCGCGCCGGGCGCGCCGATCGTGCTCGTCTTCGATCAGCTCGAGAACCTGGTCGACGCCGAAGCGGCCGGGCCCCGGATCCGCGCCTACGGCAACCTGGTGTCGGAGCTCTTCGACACGCTGCGCGGGTACGTGCTCGTCCAGATGGCGCTCGACTCGGAGTGGCAGCGCGGGATCCAGCCCCTGCTCAGCGAGGCGCAGCGCACCCGGCTCGCCGGGCACGTCGAGGTGATGTCGCTGCCGACACCCGACGAGCGGCGCGAGCTGATGAAGCGCTGGGTCGAGCAGCTCTCGGTCCGTGACGCGCCCTTCCCCTGGCCGTTCGGCGAGCGGCGCGTCTCGGCCTGGTGCCGGGCGCCCGGGATGACGCCGCGGATGCTCCTCCTCTCGTGCAAGCAGGCCCTCGCGCTGGGCGCCGACGCCGACGAGGAGGACGACCCGCCGACGACCGAGCGGACCGCCGAGGAGGCGACGGACGCCGCGAGCGACGACGACGCGCTCGACGTCCTGTGGGAGGAGCACCTCGTGAGCGCGCGCGCGGCGCTGGACGAGGCGGCCGCCGATCGGCGCGCGGCCGACCCGGCGCGGATCATCGGCGGCATGGCGTGCGCGCTGCGGTTCGTCGACGCGACGAAGACGAGCCGCGTCGACGCGCGACAGCCGCTCCAAATCCTCGCGAGGATCGGCCCCTTTGTGCACGCCGTCGCCTTGCTCCATCAGACGCACTGGAAGGCGGTCCTCAGCGCGCTCGAGCGCGTGGCCGAGAGCACCGCGACGGGCGCCGTGCTCGTGGCCCGCGAGCGCGCCCTCGAGTTCCCTCCGACGTGGAAGAAGGTCATCGCCGCCAAGGCGGCCCTCGAGAAGAAGGGCGCGAGGTGGCTGACGCTCCAGCACGACGACGCCGCGTCTCTCCTCGCGCTCGAGAGCTTCCTCGCGGCGGCGACGTCGCGCGATCTCGAGAACGGGTCGGGGCGCGCCTTCGCCGAGAGCGAGGCCGTCGACTGGCTGCGCCGCGAGCGACGCGTCGCGGAGTGGCCGTTCGTCGCGGCGCTCGTGGGCGCGCCCGAGGACGCCGAGGCGCCGCCGCCGGACGCCGCCCCGAAGGTCGCCGGGCACGCGCCGACGACCGCCGCGCCCGGCAGCGCCGCCGCGAGCGCCGCGGAGGGCGAGAGCGCGCCGGACGCCGCGGAGGAGCGCGCGGGGGCCAGGGTCGACGCCACCGCGACGACCGTCCGGGTCTGCCTCCAGCAGCTCGGCGTCGCGTCGCTCGATCGCCTGGTGCGCGAGGTGGCCCGGCTCGGCCCCGCCGTCACGCGCGCCGAGGTCGAAGGGGTCCTCGTGACGATGCGCGATCGCGTGCGCTGGTTCGGACGGTCCATCGTGGCCGATGGGGGCGAGCCGTGAGCATCTTCTCCGTGACCGAGGTTCGAAACGCGCTCCGCTGCCCCCGCATCTTCGCCCTCGGCCGGTCGACGCGACGAGCCGTCGCGTTCCCGATCGGCTCGTCCTGCCTCGGCGCGTCGTTCCATCGCCTGGTCGATCGCTTCGCCAAGACGGTGGACGCGCCGCCGCCGGGGTTCGCGTCGCTCCCCGCGAAGGGCGCGCTCGACGACGTCGACGCCGCGCTCCGGCGCTGGCTCCTCGGCCTCCTCGTCGACGAGCTGGAGACCGACCCGGCGCTCGCGACGATGCCCGCCGAGGTCGACGACCTCGCGCAGGCGCTCCGCGAGCTCGCGCGCCACCTCGCGGCCCGCTTGCGGCGCTTCGAGGGCGCGCCCTCGCTGTCGCTCCGATCGCTCGTCCGCGCCAGCGAGCGCGCGCTCGACGTCGAGATCGAAGGCGGCATCGTCCTCCGCGGCACGTTCGACGCGATGTACGGGGACCCCGACGGATCGATGGAGGTGATCGAGTACAAGCTCACCGACGAGGCGAACGACCTCGTCGATCGAGCGCAGGTCGCGCTCTACGGCCACATGCTCGAGCGCGCGACCGGCACCAGGGCGCGGCCCGTCGTCCTCCGCTTCATGCCGATGCTGCGCGAGACCGCCGTGTCGGAGGTGGAGGCGAAGGACCTCGTGGGGCGTACGGTCCTCCCGCTCGTGCGCGACATGAGCCGCTGGGAGGAGTCGCCCGAGACGGCGCCCGCGACCTCGCGCCCCGACCTCTGCGCGGCGTGCCCCATGGCCGGCCCGTGCGTCGAGACGTATCCGGCGCGCCTGTCGCCGCGCGACGACGCGCCGGTCGCGGCGCGGCCGCGCCTCGAGTCGGCGCCCGCGAGCGCGCGCGCGGCTCCGCCCCCCGTCGCGCCTCCCGCCGCCGCGCCCGACGAGCAGGGGCGGCGCGACGCCGAGGCGCTCCGCGACGCCATCCTGGCCGACCTCCGCAAGCACGGGGTGGCCGCGACGTGCCCGCGGCCGCCGCTCGTCGGCCCGACGCTGTACGAGATCGAGGTGTCGCGCCCGCGCGGGCCGGTGGGACAGCTCGACAAGGCGTCCGACGACGTCAAGCACCGGCTCGCGAGCCGCGACGGGATCGAGGCGGTCTACGAGCGGCGGAGCGGGCGCCGCCTCTTCATCGTGAAGCGCGCGCAGCCGCGCAAGGTGCTCCTCGCGCCGCTGCTCGCCGAGGATCGCGACTACCTCGCGGCCGAGGCCGGACGGTTCGTGCTCGGCCAGCGCCCGAGCGGCGAGGTGCTCCACGGCGACCTCTCCGACTCGAGCACGCCGCACCTCCTCGTCGGCGGGACGACCGGGAGCGGCAAGTCGGTGCTCCTCCGCTCGCTGGTCGCGAGCCTCGTCCGCTACCACGATCCCTCGGCGATCCGCTTCATCCTGATCGATCCCAAGCGGGTCACGTTCACCGCCTCGTCGTTCCACGCCGCGGTGTCGGCCCACCTCGACGAGCCGATCGTCTACGACGCCGAGGAGGCGATCCCGATCATCGACCGGCTCGTCGATCTCATGGAGCAGCGGTACGAGCTCTTCGCCGACGCCAAGGTGAGCGATCTGCGCGAGTACAACGAGGCGGCGAAGGCGTCGGAGCGGCTCGAGAGGAAGGTCGTCGTGATGGACGAGTTCCAGGACCTCACGGCCGACAAGGCGAACGCCAAGCCGTTCTTCGAAGGCGTGAAGCGCCTCGGCGCGAAGGCGCGCGCCGCCGGCGTGCACGTGATCCTCGCGACGCAGCGCCCCGACAAGGACGTCGTGCCGCCGCTGCTCAAGACGAACCTCGGGGGCAAGGTCGCGATGCGCGTCGCGACGCAGTCGAACTCGCGGATCATCCTCGACGAGGGCGGCGCCGAGGGGCTCCTCGGCAAAGGCGACCTCCTCGCCAACCTCGGGCACGGCGTCGTCCGCGCGCAGGCCCCGCTCCTCGCATGACCACCACGGCGGGGGCGCCGCTCGAGGCGAGCCACGACGCTTTGGACGACGCCCGGCTCGCGGCGCTCCTGGACGCGCCGCTCGCTCGCCTCCCCTTCCCCGCGCGGCTCGAGAGCTTCTTCGTCCGCCGCGCGATCGCGAAGGTCGGCGAGCTCGTCGCGCTCCTCCCGGCGGAGCTCCTCCTCGAACGGAACCTCGGACGCAAATCGATCGCCGACGCGGAGGACCTGCTGCGGGCTCACCTCGGCGTCTCGTGGGACGACGCGCGCCGGCGCTCGCTCGCGGCCCGCTCCGAGGCCGGCGCGGCGCCGATCCCGCCGGCCGCGCCGCCCGTCGATCCTCCTCCGGGCGCGGGCGAGCTCCCCGAGCTCCCCGACGGCGCGCACTGGCGCGATCTCCTGCGCGACGCGTTGAAGCACCTCCCGCACCTCGAGCGGCTCGTGCTCACCCAGCGGTCCGGCATCGCGGGTCCGGCGCCCACGCTGGCCGAGATCGGCGAGGTCGTCGGCGTGTCGCGCGAGCGGGTCCGTCAGCTCGAGGCGCGAGGCCTCGACACCATCCGCGCGACGCCGAGCCTCGCGGCGCTGAAGGCGCGGCTCGAGGCCGCGACGCCGGCCGACCTCGTCCTGCTCCGCCGCTGGGATCCGGGCGCGCCGCTGCTGACCGTCGGCGACGAGGACGAAGAGGCCTTCGGGTTCCTCGTCCACGACGTCCTCCGCGCGAGGAGCGTCGTCCGCGTCGACGAGCACGCCTTCCTGACGACGCTGGACAGGAGGGACGTCGAGCGCCGCCTCGCCGCCGTCCGCGAGCACGCCCGCGCCCTCTCGTATCCGCTCTCGCGCGACGCGCAGCTCGGCGCGGTCGCGCGCGGAGCGGGGCTCGACGTGGAGGCGCTCCGCCTGATCTGGCCGTTCTTCGCCGACGAGGTCGAGAGCGAGGGCGACCAGGTCACGGGGTTCGGGTCGACGAAGCGCTCCGCCGTCCTCGCTCACGTCCGCGCCGCGCCGGGCCCGGTGTCGCATCGCGCGCTCGAAGAGCGGTTCGGCCGGCGTCGCTTGCCCGACGAGCTCGTGTGGGTCGACCGCGGCCTCGTGACGGTGAGCGAGAAGATCGCCGACTGGGAGCGGTGGCGGCGGCGGCTCCCGCCCCTCGTCCGTTCGCTGGTCGAGCGCCACGGCCCCGCGCGCCAGTGGAGCACACGCGAGCTCGTGCCGCTCCTCGCGGAGGAGGCCGAGCTCCCGCCGTGGATGAACGAGTGGGCGCTGGGATCGCTCCTGCGCGGCGCGCCGGACGTGCGCTACCTCGGACGCAACGTCGTCGCGTTGAACGAGCTCGGCAGCGACCGGCTGATGCTGCACGAGCTCGCCGCCGGCATCGTGAGCGCGCAGGGCGGCCCGCTGGCGGAGGACGCGCTCCTCGGTAAGATCCGCGAGCGGCGCGCGATCGCCGAGAACACGTGGCTCCTGCTGCGCATGCGCAAGCCGTTCCTCCTCTTCGAGGACGATCGCGTCGGCGCGGCGCCGCGCGACGTGCCGGGCGGCGAGCCGGCCGCGGCGCGCGCCTGCGACCACGTGTTCGACGTGCTCGAGGTGAGGCAGCGGGGCTTGACGGCCGGGGAGCTGCGCGGAGCGCTCGCCGCGGCGGGGCCGCCGTTCGACGGGTGGGACCTGCGGATGACGCGGTCGCTCCTCCGCCACGACGCCCGGTTCCGCAGCGCGCCGGGCGGCGCGATCGGCCTGTCCGAGTGGGACGACGTGCGCTCGCCGACCCAGACGCAGATCCTCGAGGAGCTCCTCGCTTCCCGCCACGGCGCGGTGTCGATCGACGAGGCGATCGCCGCGCTCCCGACCGCGTCCGGCGAGCCGCTGACCCGGAGCCGGCTCGGGCTCCTCGCGAGCAGCGTCGGCGCGCGCCTCGCGGAGACCCGGGTCGAGCGGAGCCCGATCGAGGACGTGAGCGCGGGCGACTCCGAGGCGCTCGCCCGCGTGATCGCGTGGCTCCCCGAGGGGACGATCGCGCTCTTCCGCGACGCGATGGCCCGCGCGACGACCGCGGCCGCTCTCCGGCCGGCCCTCGCGGCGTGGCTGGAGCGGATGCGGGCAGAGGCGCGGGCGAGCACGAACGTCGAGCTCGACCAGGTAGAGCGGCTGGCCTCGCGCGCCGCCGAGCTCCTCGATCGCGACGCGGAGGTCGACGCAGAGTCGCGGCGCATCGCGTGCGCGGCCGTCGAGTACCTGGTCGCGATCGACGACGCGCTCCCCGACACGGTGGTGGGCGGGCTCGACGACGACGAGGCGGTCCTCTCCGCCGTGACGAGCTTCGCGCCGTAGACGCCCGCGCGATCCGAGCGAGCCGGCGGCGCTCGCGCGCTGCTATCGTCCGGGGCGCGCACGACGCGCGGAAAAGGAACGAGGTCCGAAGATGATCCCGCCGAGCCACCACGATCTGCTCGCCGCGCCGCAGCTCGCCGTCCTCTCGACGATCGACGCCGCCGGGTTCCCGCAGTCCACGGCCGTCTTCTTCGACTTCACGGACGGCGTCCTCCGCGTCTCGATCACCGCCGATCGCTCCAAGTACAAGAACCTGGTCGAGCGGCCGCGCCTCTCGTTCTTCGTCGTCGATCCGAAGAACCCGTACCGCACCCTCGAGGTCCGCGGCACGGCGACGCTCCAGGACGACGCCGATTTCTCGTTCCGCAACCGCGTCTCCGCGCAGTACCACTTCGACAGCGCGAAGATCGACGGCCCCGCCACCCGCCGCGTCATCGTGACGATCCATCCGACGAAGGTGCACGCGCGCGGCTGATCGCGCGGGCCGCCGCTACGCCTTCTTCTTCGAGCCGCCGCGCCGCGGCGACGGCGTCGCGGGGGGAGCCGGCGCGGCGCCCGGCGACGCCGGCGGTCCGACGGCCGACGCGGCCTTGATCGCTTCTTGCTCTTCGAGGGTGCGCGGCCAGTCGCCGCGCAGGAGGCGCGAGAGCGAGCGATCGGCGAGGAGCTTGCCGCCGGTCTGGCACGTGGCGCAGTAGTTCGTCTCGTTCTCGGCGTAGACGATGCGCTGCACGGGCGACCCGCACACCGGGCACGGCTTGCCGTACTTGCCGTGCACCGCCATCTCGTCGCGGAACGCCGTCACCTTCTCCGGGAACCCGCCCTTCGCCTCGGCGCGCAGGCGATCCGTCCACGCGACGAGCACGTCCCGCGTCGCCGCGTGGAGGCGCGCGATCTCGTCGTCCGTGAGCTGGAGCGACAGGCGCACCGGCGAGAGGCGGGCGCGGTGGAGGATCTCGTCGGAGTACGCGTTGCCGACGCCGCTGAAGATGCGCGGATCGGTCATCGTCCGCTTCAGCGTGTGCGACTCCTTGCGGATCGCGGCGGCGAACTCGGCGAACGACGCGTCGAGCGGCTCGACCCCGCCGGCGTGGAAGGCGAGCATCGCCGCGCGCCCCTCGACGAGGTGGAGCGACGCGCGCCGCTTCGTCCCCGCCTCGGTGAGGACGAGCGACCCGCTCGGGAAATCGAAGGCGAAGAGGCCAATCTTCCCCGGTATCTTCGCGCCCCGTTCGAGCCAGCGAAAGCGCCCCGCGACCATCAAATGGATGACGGCGTAGAGGTCGCCTGGAGGACGTGAGACCGCAGGTGCCCTCGTGCTATCTGCACGAGGGCCCTCGAGGCCGAGGACGATCCTCTTCCCGAGCCGCTCCACCGACACGACCTCGGCTCCGAAGAAGCGCGAGGCGGGCGGCGTGAACGTGCGGAGGATGAACGGGTTCGCGAGCCGGATCCGCTCGAGCGGCTGGCCCACGACCCGGGCGGCGATCGCCTCCACGTACACCGTGACGTCGGGGAGCTCGGGCATCGGCCTCCGCGCGCGGCGATCGCGGATCTCGCCGCTTCAGACGCGCAGCGCTTCGGCGGCCGCGGCGACGGTGGCGTCGATGTCCGGCTCGGAGTGGGCCGCGCTCACGAACGCCGCCTCGTACTGCGACGGGGGCCAGTACTGCCCGCGCGCGAGCATCGCGGCGTGCCACGCGCCGAAGCGCGCGGTGTCGCTCCGCTTCGCGTCCTCCCAGCTCTTCACGGGGCCCCTCTGGAAGAAGAGCGTGAGCATCGAGCCGACGCGCTGCACGCACGCGGGCACGTCCGCGGCGCGCGCCGCTTCGACGAGCCCCGCCTCGAGCCGCGCCGAGAGCGACTCGAGCCGCGCGTAGAGCGACTCGTCGAGGCGCTCGAGCGTCGCGAGCGCCGCGCTCACGGCGACCGGGTTCCCGCTGAGCGTCCCCGCCTGGTACACCGGGCCGAGCGGCGCGACCTGCTCCATGATCGCGCGCCGCCCGCCGTACGCCGCGAGCGGGAGCCCGCCGCCCACGATCTTCCCGAGGCACGTCATGTCCGGCCGGAGCCCGGCGCGCTCCTGCATGCCGCCGCGCGCGACGCGCGAGCCCGTCATCACCTCGTCGAAGATGCTCACCGCGCCGTGACGCGTGCACAGCGCGATCAGCTCCTCGAGGAAGCCGGGCTCGGGCGGGACGCAGCCCATGTTGCCGACGACCGGCTCGACGATGACGGCGGCGATCCGGTGGCCGCGCGCGGCGAACAGATCGCGCAGCGCCGGGACGTCGTTGTACGGCATCGTGGTGGTGTTGCTGGCGCTCGCGGTGGGCACGCCGGCCGAGTCCG
>Ga0207710_10000580_pt1 | contig 21659 bp, 19 predicted proteins | sample KBSS24metaG_FD_184400 | JGI IMG/M metagenome (GOLD analysis project Ga0207710, IMG submission 184400) | Switchgrass rhizosphere microbial communities from Kellogg Biological Station, Michigan, USA - KBS S2-4 metaG (SPAdes) (version 2) | ecosystem: Host-associated > Plants > Roots > Rhizosphere...
TACGCGGACACCGTCGTGATCGTCCCCGGCTACGGCCTCGCCGTCGCCCAGGCCCAGCACGCGATCAAGGAGGTCGCCGACGAGCTCGAGCAGCGCGGCGTCACCGTCAACTACGCGATCCATCCCGTCGCCGGCCGCATGCCCGGCCACATGAACGTCCTCCTCGCCGAGGCCGACGTGCCCTACGAGCAGCTCAAGGAGATGGACGAGGTCAACCCGGAGATGCCGCGCACCAGCGTGGCGGTGGTGGTCGGCGCCAACGACGTCACCAACCCGGCGGCCAAAAACGATCCCGATTCTCCGATTGCCGGCATGCCGATCATCGAGGTCTCCGAGGCCAACGAGGTGATCGTGATCAAGCGGTCGCTTAGTCCCGGGTTCGCGGGGATCGACAACGATCTCTTCTATGAACCGAATACGTCGATGTTGTTCGACGATGCCAAGAAGGCGGCGGCGGACATTGCGGCGGAGATTCAGAATCTCTGAGGTTGGGCGGCGGCCCCGGTAGGGGTTTCGCTTAACTTTTTCGCGGGTCGCCGCGCGCCGGTCCGAGATTCAAAGCGGCGAAAAAGTACAAGACGCTTCACCCCTACCGGGGCCGCCGCACTGCGCGCGGGGTCCGAATCTCCGGCGCAGTGCCCTGGGTCGCTTGTAACAACCGGGCTTGGGCGCACATCTACTTCGAGTGCTTCCTGTCGACGAATCGGTGAGCGTGGGGGTGGACATCTATCGGGAGCGGTTTGAGGGGTGCTTCCGAGATCACTACGCGCAGGTGCTCGCCTTTGCCATCCGACGTGTCTCGGGACGGGAGGCGGCTGAGGACGTTGCTGCGGAGGTGTTTGCGGTGGCTTGGCGGCGGCGTGACTGCATGCCGGAGGAGGCGTTGCCGTGGCTTTATGCGATTGCTGGGAACGTGGTCGCGAATCAGTGGCGGGCGAGCAGCCGGCGGCGCGATCTCGATGTGCGCCTGGCCCACGAGGCGGGTGCGGCTGGGCCCGGTGCGGATCCTGTCGATGTTGTCGATCGTCGCGACGCTTTTTCGGTTGCTTTCTCCCGTCTCGATGACTCGGAGCGGGAGGTGTTGCGGCTGGTCGCCTGGGATGGGCTGACCACGCGGGACGCGGCGGCGGTCTTCGGCTGCTCGTCCGGGGCCTTCCGGGTGCGACTGCACCGGGCTCGTCGCAAGCTGGCGAAACAACTGGAGGCGGCCGGACACATACAGGGCGAGGGCCGCGAGGCGGCGGCGAATCCGGTCGAGGAGATCAGTTGATCCGCAGGAGCCGAAAAGACGATGTGCTGGCGAGGATGCGGGCGGCGAACCCAGTCTCCGCGGCCCAGCTGCGCGGGGCGATCGGCGAGGCGGAGCTGGCACGTGCAATGCGAGGTGCGATCGCGTTGGGCGAGTCCCCGGTGGAGCGGATCCCGTCTGGGCGGGCGGGGGGCGGTGTCCTCGCTCGCCATCGCGGCCTGTCGCTCGGCCTCGGTCTCGCCGGCGCGTTCGCGGTCGCGGCGGTGCTCCTTCTCACTGGCGGCTCCGTCGACTCGGTCCGCGACGGCGGGCATCCCGCCTATGCGGCCGCCGCGGTCGAGGTGGCGGAAGCGAACCCGCGGCTGCTCGTCACCGCGCCCGGTTGGAGGATCATCCATGCTCGCGGCTTCGAGGTAGACAGCGGCGAACTGATCTACAAGCACGGCGACGACCCCGCCTTCGGTCCCGGTGCCCACCAGCTCCAGCTCGACTGGTACCCGGCGCGCCGCTACGCCGACTACCGGCGAGAGGCTGCCGCCGGGGCGCCGCGCGACCGGGTCACCTCGGTGACCTCGACCCTGCTCGGCCAGCGAGCTACGACTTTCCACTACGCCGGCTACCGGCCCAGCTCGGCGACGATCCTGGCGCCGCAGGGGAACGTCTTCGTGATCGTCCACGGCACCCTAGGCAGGGAGGAGAACGGGGAGGTTCTGCGCTCCCTGCGGCCGGTTGGCGTTGACGCCTGGCTGGCGGCGATGCCGCCGGAAGTCGTCCAGCCCGCGACCCGCTCGGCGGCGATCGGGCGGATGCTCGGGGAGCTGCCGGTGCCGCCTCGTTTCGACGTTTCGGCGTTGCGGAGCGGGACGATTCTCAGCGATCGCTACATGCTCGGCAAAGCGGTCGCGGGAGCGGTCGCCTGCGACTGGCTGTGGAGCTGGCAATCAGCGAACCGGGCCGGCGACGACGCCGCCGCGCGGAAGGCGGTGGAAGCGCTGGGCTCGGCTCGCCACTGGCCGGTCCTGCTGCGGATGGTCCGCGAAAGGGGATATCGCGCCGACGTCCTCCCCGCCAACGGCCAGGGATGGCCGTCGCAGATCGTTGCCGCCGGCGAGGAAATCGCCGCCGGTCACCTGCGCCGCGAGCCGGCGGTGAAGGTGATCCAGGTGAAGGGCGAACCGGTTGGGTATGTCACCTCGGCCGATACGGCCCCATTCAGCGTGCTTGGCTGCGATCGGGAAAGTCCATCCCGGGCGCCATAGCCGAGGCTTGCCGCGGCCACGGGGGCGAGACGTCCCCATCCCCTCGCTTGACGCCGAATGCGAAGGGGCGAGCGCGGGCAGTCGAACGTCGAGTGGGTTGGGACGCTTTGCGTCGTCAGCTTGCTGCTGGCCGCGCTGGTCGCGATCGGGGTGCGGGTGCCGGGCGCCGGCCTGGCGCGGTCGATCGGATCGCGGATCCTCTGCGCGGCGGCATTGGCCGACGGCTGCGGGGACGAGCCGGGGCTGATCGCCGCCTACGGCACGGAAGTGGGGAGGCTGGTCCGGCGGCACATGCCGACGATCGTCTTCGAGGCGGGGTCACGGGCGATGCCGATTGACTTCCGGCGCTGCCGTGCGACGAGTTGTGGCGATGGGACGGAGGAAGGTCTGGTGCACCGGACCGACGCGCGGTTGCCGCTGACGGCGTTCGTGCACGTCGTTGACTGCCGCCCTGGCTCGGATGAGCAGGCTGAGGAGCAGGGGGTCGATTGCTCGCCACCGCGCGAGGGCAACCTCTACCTCCAGTTCTGGACCTACTACGCCGACTCGGCGACCCTCCGGGATCTCCCGATCATCGGCGAGGAGGGGTACCACGAAGACGACTGGGAGGGCGTGCAGATCCGCATCGGCACCGACGGCCAGGTCGACGAGAGGGCGAGCTCCCACAACGGCTACAACTACGAGCTCGGCGTCGCCAACTGGGGCTCGGACGCCGGCATCGACCCGCTGCGCGATCTGGCCGAGTCGCTGGGCGCCCGCGCCCCGAACGGCTGGGGACCGGAGACCCACCTGCTGCTCGTCTCCGGCGGCAGCCATGCCGGCAACGCCGCCGGCGACCACGAGCTGGCTCGCTTCGTCCCCGGCCGCCGCGTCCACCTGATCCCGCTCGAGCCGATCGCAGGCCAAACCGACGCCACCTTTGCCGTCAGCCCGCCCTGGCTGAAGCGGGTGTGGCGCGACCCGGAGGCGAACCGAACCGATTGAGGGAATCTCGTGTTTACTTTTACGAGATGCAGGGAGCGAGGCGATCGGCGGGTGCAATCGTTTGCGCGGTGCTGCTCGGCTTGATCGGGGCCGCCCCGTCGTTTGCCGCCAGTTGGGATTCGCGCGAACTGCCGATGCCGGAGCCGGCGACGGCGGTCCCGGGGGCGCCGCCGCCCCAGTCGAAGTCATGGCCCGCTCTCCTTGGGGTCTCCTGCCCGTCCGCGTCGTTCTGTGTGGCGGTTGGCGACAGCAGCGTGATCGCCTCCTCAGCCAATCCCACCGGAGGTGCGGGCGCCTGGCGGATCGTCCGTCCCTACGATCTCACGGTCGAAACCGACGAGAAGTGCTACTCGAACCCTGCTGAAGGCTTTCCAATGCAGGTGCCGTGCGCGCCGCTCTCTCCTCCCAGGTCGCTGCGTGGGGTCTCCTGTCCCACCGCGAATCTCTGCGTGGCCGTCAGCGCCGATGGCTACGTCTACAGCTCGACCGAGCCGACCGGTCCGGCTGGCGCCTGGCGGGTTGCCGACCTCGACGGCAGCGAATCCAGCATCCACCTCGAATCGATCTCCTGTCCGGATTCCGGCTTCTGTGCTGCTGTCTCCGGGAAAGGCCTGTACGGCGGCCACGGGACCAACACGTCGGGCGAGGTGCTGACTACGACCGAACCGACTGGCCCGGGTGCGGCTTGGCAGGTGACCCAGCTCGATCCGTCACTCGACTTGCGAGAGGTCAGCTGCCCGTCTCGTCGCTTTTGCGTCGCCGTTGCCCAGAATGGCCAGATCCTCAAGTCGATCGATCCGGGCGGGGGGGCGTCGGCCTGGAATCCGGTCGGAGCCCCCGCCGGCCCCGGCAATCTCGATTCGGCCGACTGCATAGACCAGGAGTCATTTCTCTGCCTGGCCGGCAACTCCGGCGGCAACTTCGTCGCCACCGAGGCCCCCGACGCGGGAGCCTCGACCTGGCGCGAGCTCGACGGCGGCGCCTCGGTCCCGATCACCGGCATCTCGTGCGCTACGCCGGCGCGCTGCGCCGCGGTCGACAACAACGGCGACGTCCTCGTCTCGAGCGACCCCGCCGCGGCTGGATCCTGGTCGGTCGCGAACCTGATCCCCTTCGTTCCCGTCGGGTTCGGAGAGAAACCGCAGAACGCCCTCTTCGACGTCTCCTGTGCGACGACCGGGATCTGCGTCCTGGTCGGTGCCAAAGGCCTGATCTTCACCAGCACGGAACCCTTCGCCGTGGATTCGCCCACCTCGGGGCCCGGCCGGGGGAAGGGCCCGAAGCGCCCCGTGGTGATGCGTCCGAGGACGACGCTGCTCAAGGCAGACGGGTTCCGCGAAAGGACCCGCCGCCAACGGCTCAAAGTGAACTTCCGCTTCTTCTCCAGGACCCAGGTCAGAGGCTTCCTCTGTAAGCGCGACCGGGGCCGCTACCGTCCCTGTCGATCGCCGCAGCGATACTGGGTCACGCTTGGCAAGCACGCGCTGCGCGTGCGCGCGATCGGCCCAACGGGTCTTCGCGGGCCGGTCGCAAAGATCCATTTTGAAGCGATCAAGAACCCCAACTTCGACTGAGCGCCGCTACTTCGGCGGCATCCGCAGGGCGCCGTCGAGGCGGATCGTCTCGCCGTTCAGCATCGGGTTGGCGGCGATCGCCAGGACCATGCGGGCGTACTCCTCGGGGCGACCGAGGCGGGAGGGGAAGGGGATGCCTTCGCCGAGGGCGGTGCGGGCCTCCTCGGGGAGGGCCGCCAGCAGGGGCGTGTCGAAGAGGCCCGGCGCGATCGTCATCACCCGCACCCCGCGGCCGGCCATGTCGCGTGCCGCCGGCAGGGTCATGCCGACGATGCCGCCCTTCGAGGCGGCATAGGCGATCTGGCCGATCTGACCGTCGAAGGCGGCGATCGAGGCGGTGTTGACGCAGACGCCGCGCTCGCCCTCCTCGTCCGGCTCGTTCTCGCTCATCGCCGTGGCGGCGAGGCGGAGGACGTTGAAGCTGCCGATCAGGTTGACCTTGACGACGTTGGAGAAGTATTCGAGGTTGTGCGGCCCGCGCTTGTGGCTGACCCGCTCGGCCCAGCCGATGCCGGCGCAGCAGACCGAGATCCGCAGGCCGCCCGCAACGTCGGCGGCCTGCTCGACCGCGGCGCCGACGGCGTCCGCGTCGGTGACGTCGGCGGTGACGAAGCCGGCGCCGATCTCCGCCGCCAGCGCCTCGCCCTTCTCGGCGTTGAGGTCGGCGACGACCACCTCGGCGCCGGCCGCGGCCAGCGCCCGCGCCGTCGCCTCGCCCAGTCCAGAGGCGCCGCCGGCGACCAGTGCTCCTGCTCCCTCGATATTCATGCCGGCACCCTATCCAGGCGCTGGATTTCACATCCCGGTAATCCGACCCCTATAGGGTCCTCGTATCGCCACCGAGGTGACGGCAAGCTCCAAGGCAGCGATTACAGCGCGTCTCGTCGACGCGCGGAGACGAACGCTGGGCTTGATCGAGTCGCTTGGCGACGAGCATCTGAACCGGGTCTACTCGCCGATCCTCAGCCCGCTGGCCTGGGACCTCGGCCACATCGCCAACTTCGAGGAGCTCTGGCTGGTGCAGACGATCGGTCAGCGCGAGCCGCTGAACGGGGAGCTTGGGCGCTTCTACGACGCGATCGAGAACCCGCGCAAGACCCGCGGTGAGCTGCCGATCCTGCGCGACGCCGAGTTGCGCGCCTACATGGCCGACGTTCGCGAACGCGCCCTCGAGGTCCTGGAGGAGGTCGAGATCGGCCCCGGTGCCGAGGATCCACTGCTGCGCGAAGGATTCGTCTACGAGATGCTGCTCGCACACGAGCTGCAGCACCAGGAGACGATGCTGCAGCTGCTGGAGATGGTCGACGGCTACGAGCATCCCTGGCCGATCGGGACGACGCCGGTCGGTGCTGTCGGAGCGGTCCGGATCGAGGCCGGCACGTACTCGATCGGCGCTCCCGCCCACGGCTTCGCCTACGACAACGAGCGTCCCCGTCACGAGGTCGAGCTGGCCACTTTCGAAATCGATCGAACTCCGGTCACCAACGCCGCGTATGCCGAGTTCATGGAGGCCAGCGGCGGCGAGGCGCCGATGTACTGGGAGCGCGAAGGTGGAGAGTGGGTCAGCACCGTGCGCGGGCGCCGCGAGCCGCTCGCCGGCGACCACCCCGTCGTCCATGTCTCCTGGGACCAGGCCGATGCCTTCGCCAGCTGGGCCGGGAAGCGCCTCCCGACCGAGTTCGAGTGGGAGGCCGCTGCCGAGCGCCTCGACTCGGTCGGTCAGGTCTGGGAGTGGACCACCTCGCACTTCCGGGCATACGAGGGCTTCCAGGCATTTCCCTACCGCGAGTACTCGGAGGCCTTCTTCGGCGATGAGTACCGGGTGCTGCGCGGTGGCGCCTGGGCGACCCACCCGAGCGTCGCCCGTCACAGCTTCCGCAACTGGGACCTGCCCCAGCGCCGGCAGATCTTCTCCGGCCTGCGCTGTGTGAGGGACGCCGCGTGATCGCGATCGAGGTCCATCTCGACGCCGACGCCGCCGCGACGATGGCGCGCGACGTCCGCCTCGGCCTCTGCGCCTACCCCAAGGAGCTGGCGCCGAAGTACTTCTACGACGAGCGCGGCTCCCAGCTCTTCGAGCAGATCACCGAGCTGGATGAGTACTACCCGACCCGGGCCGAGCGCGAGATCCTGACCGCTCGGTCGGCTGAGATCCTCGCCGCCGCCGGCCGGCCCGGCACCCTGGTCGAGCTCGGCTCCGGCTCCGCCGCCAAGACCCGCCACCTGCTCGACGCGATGCGCGAGGAGGGCGTCCTCGACACCTACGTCCCGGTCGACATCTCCGAGGAGATCACCCAACGGACCGCGGCCCAGCTCGTCGACGAGTACCCGGGCTTGGCGGTGCGCGGCCTAGTCTGCGACTTCGAGCGCGATCTGGAGCGGATTCCTGGCCATGGGCAGGACGGGAGCCGGCTGCTCGCCTTCCTCGGCGGCACGATCGGCAACCTCTACCCGCGGCCGCGCCAGGAGTTCCTGGAACGGATCGCCGCCCTGCTCGGGCCGGCCGACCATCTCCTCCTCGGCACCGACCTGATCAAGGAGACCTCCCGTCTGGAGGACGCCTACGACGATGCGGCTGGCGTCACCGCCGATTTCAACAAGAACGTCCTCGCGGTGCTCAACAACGAGCTCGGCGCCGACTTCGACCTCGACGCCTTCGAGCACGTCGCCCGCTACGACGCCGAGGCCGAGCGGATGGACATCCGCCTCCGCTCGCTCGTCGATCAGGAGGTCCGGCTCGACGGCCTCGATCTCGAGGTCACCTTCGCCGCCGGCGAGGAGATGCGGACCGAGATCTCCACCAAGTTCACCCGCGAGCGGCTGGAGTCGGTCTACGCCGGGGCCGGTCTGGAGCTGTGCGGCTGGTTCACCGACGCCGCCGGCGACTACGCGCTCTCGCTCGCCCGTCCCGCCTGACGAATCGCTGCCGGCACCTGCTGCGTGATGCAGTGGATGTTGCCGCCGCCGAGGAGGATCTCGCGGGCCGGCACGCCGACGACCTCGCGGTCGGGGAAGGTGCGGCGGAGGATCGCCGCGGCCTCCTCGTCGTGGCGCTGGTCGAGTAGCGGCATCACGACGCGGCCGTTGGCGAGGTAGGAGTTGACGTAGGAGGCGGCGAGGCGGTCGCCGGGCCGGCGCGGCTGGGTGCCCGGGGATGGCTCGACGCCCGCGGCCTCCTCGGCGGCGATCGTCAGCGGTCCGGGGGAGGGGAGGAGGACGAGCTCGAGGTGACGGCCTAGCGCGTCGGTCGTGGTTTCGAGGCGGCGGCGGGCGTCCGTGGAGATCGGATGCTGTGGATCGGACTTGTCGTCGGTCCAGGTCAGGAGCACATGCCCCGGCCTGGCGAAGCAGGCGAGGTTGTCGATGTGGCCGTCGGTCTCGTCGGCGTAGACGCCGCGGCCGAGCCAGACGACCTTCTCGGCGCCGAGGTAGTCGCGCAGGTGCGCCTCGATCTGCTCCCGGCTCAGCCCTGGGTTGCGATTGGGGTTGAGCAGGCACTCTTCGGTGGTCAGCACCGTGCCCTCGCCGTCGACGTGGATCGAGCCGCCCTCGAGCACCAGCGGGGCTCGGTAGCGCTCGGCCCCCTCGATCGCGAGCACCTCGGCGGCGACCCGCTCGTCGCGCTCCCAGGACGGGTAGAGACCGCCCTGATCGCCGCCCCAGGCGTTGAACTCCCAATCGACGCCGCGACGAGCGCCGCGGCCGTCGACTACGAAGGTCGGGCCGATGTCGCGCATCCAGGCATCGTCACTCTCCAGCTCGACGACGCGCACCGACTCCGGCAGCAGCGCCCGCGCCCCTTCCAACTGCGCCGCCGAAGCCGCGACCGTGACCGGCTCGGTGGCTGCGATCGCCGCCGCCACCGCGGCAAAGGCCGCCTGCGCCGGGCCGGCGCCATCGCGCCAGTTGTCGGGCCGCTCCGGCCAGGCCATCCAGCAGCCGTCGTGCGGCTCGAACTCGCCCGGCATCCGAAATCCGTCGGCGGCGGGCGTGGAATCGAGAGCGACGCTCATCGCCATCTATCTTCCTCTCATGGAGGAGCCGCGCCTGATCCTCGCCGGCGATCCGCCGGCCTCGCCGGCGCGCACCCGACCCGCAGAGCGGGGGAGCTTCCGGATCGCCGCCGTCCAGCACCGCTGGCACCCGGATCCCGCCGAGCATCGTGCCGCCCTTGCCGCCGGGGTCCGCCTCGCCGCCGAGCAGGGCGCTCGCCTCGTCTGCCTGCAGGAGCTGACCCTGAGCCGCTACTTCGCCGTCGAGCCCGGCGGCCCGGAGGCGGTAGGCGCCGAGCCGGAGGATCTCCCCGGCGGCCCGACCCATTGCTTCGCCTCCGAAATGGCGGCGGCGGCCGGGATCCACGTCCACGCCTCGCTCTACGAGCGCGCCGACGGTCCCGACGGCCTCGGCTACAACACCGCGATCGTCGTCTCGCCGCAGGGCGAGCTGGTCGCCCGGACCCGCAAGCTGCACATCCCGGTCACTGCCGGCTACCACGAGGACCGTTACTTCCGGCCCGGCCCGGCGGGAGAGGACGCCTTTCCGGTGCTGAAGCTCGGCGACGCTCAGCTCGGCCTGCCCACCTGCTGGGACCAGTGGTTCCCCGAGGTCGCCCGCGCCTACAGCCTCGCCGGCGCCGACGTGGTCGTCTACCCGACCGCGATCGGCTCCGAGCCCGACCACCCCGAGTTCGACACGGAGCCGCTCTGGCGGCAGGTGATCGTCGGCAACGGGATCGCCAACGGGGTCTTCATGGTCGCCGTCAACCGGGTCGGCGAGGAGCCGCCGCTGACCTTCTACGGCTCCTCGTTCATCTCCGATCCCTACGGGCGGGTCCTGGCCGAGGCGCCGCGCGACGAGCCGATCGTGCTCGTCGCCGACCTCGACCTCGATCAGCGCCGCGACTGGCTCGAGCTCTTCCCCCTCCTCGACACCCGCCGCCCCGACGCCTACGGGCGGCTGGTCGACTAGGGCGCCAGCGCCTCGATTGCCTCGCCGAGCCTGTCCGGCGTCACGATCGGGGTCAGGATCGGCAGGGTGATGCCGCCCTCGACGAAGGCGCCGAGGCGGGCCTTCATCTCCTCCGGGGTGCCGAAGATGAACATGTCCTCGATCAGCACCCAGGGGGCAGCCGCCGCCGCGGCCTGGCGGTCGCCGGCCTGCCAGGCCTCGACCATCGGCTCGATCTGCTCGCCGTAGCCGAGCCAGCGGTAGAAGTTCGCGTAGACGGGGACGGTGATGTAGGAGGAGAACATGAAGCGGGCCAGCGGCTCGACCGCCTCGCGCTCGCCCGGCAGGCAGAAGAAGCGGCAGAGCAGCTCGAAGCCCTCGGGCGCCTCGGCCAGCTGGGCGGTGACCTTGGCCAGGCCGCCGAGCGGCAGGAAGTTGGTGAAGGCGCCGGCGGCCCGCTCGACCGCGAGCTCGAGCATCTTCCCGCGCAGCGCCGCCAGCACCACCGGGACCGGCTCGGCCGGCGGCATTTCCAGCTTGAAGCCGGTCGCGGTGCGCGCGCCGGCGAGGGCCGCGTCGAGGAAGTCGAGCGTCTCCCGCACCTTGCTGAGCGGTCGCTCGAAGGGGATCCCGTTCCAGCCTTCGACGATCCGGTCCGAGGAGGAGCCGATGCCGAGCACGAAGCGGCCATTCGAAGCGCTCGCCAGCGCCGCCGCCTCCTGGGCCAGCAGCGCCGGGCCGCGCTGGAAGACGCCGACGATCCCGGTCCCGAGCCGCATCCGCTCGGTCCAGGCGGCGCTCAGCGCCAGCGGGGTGAACCCGTCCGGTCCGGCCGTCTCACCGGTCCAGAGGTCGGTGTAGCCGCTCGCCTCGGCCCGGCGCACGTGCTCCTCGTGGTCGGCCAGCGAGATCCCCGGCAGCGGCAAGGTCAGTCCCCAACGCGAAGCCATGGCGCGACCCTATAGCCTGCGCCGCGCATGGCCGAGACTTCGCAGCCGAAGCCCGACCGCAACCTCGCCCTGGAGCTGGTCCGCGTGACCGAGGCCGCGGCGCTGGCCGCTGCCCGCTGGGTCGGTCGCGGCGACAAGCTCGCCGCCGACGGCGCCGCCGTCGACGCGATGCGCTTCGTGCTCGACTCGGTGGCGATGGACGGCGTCGTCGTGATCGGCGAGGGCGAGAAGGACGAAGCGCCGATGCTCTTCAACGGCGAGCAGATCGGCGACGGCAGCCCGCCGGTCGTCGACATCGCCGTCGACCCCCTCGAGGGGACCACCCTCTGCGCTCGCGGCATGCCCAGCGCCCTGGCCGTGATCGCGCTTGCCGAGCGCGGCTCGATGTTCGATCCCGGCCCCTGCGTCTACATGGAAAAGATGGCCGGGGGAGAGGAGATCGCCGACCTTCTCGATCTCGACCGGCCGCTGCCGGAGACGCTGAAGCTGATCGCCGAGCGCAAGGGCGAGAGCGTCGGCGACGTGATCGTGGTGATGCTCGACCGGCCCCGCCACGAGGACGCGATCCGCGAAGTCCGCGATGCCGGCGCCCGGATCCGCCTGATCAGCGACGGCGACGTCTCCGCGGCGCTGCTGGCGGTCAGCGAACGCTCGCCGGTCGACCTGCTCTGGGGGATCGGCGGCACCCCCGAGGGAGTGCTCTCGGCGGCGGCCCTGAAGTCGATGGGGGGCGAGCTGCTCGGGCGCCTCTGGCCCCGCAACGACGAGGAGCGCCAGGCGGCGCTCGACGCCGGCTACGACCTCGACCGCGTTCTCACAGCGAACGACCTCTGCTCCGGCGAGGACGTCTTCTTCTCCGCCACCGGCGTCACCGACGGCGACGTCCTGCAGGGCGTCCGCTACCGCGGCAGCGGCGCCACCACCGAATCGCTGGTGATGCGCTCCCGCTCCGGCACCGTGCGCCGGGTCCAGGCTCGTCACGATCGCTCGAAGCTTCGCGCGATCACGGGCGAGCGCTACGGCTGATTCGGCGCCGCACTCCCCGCTTTTCCGCGCCCGAATGGGGAGACGGACACGTACCGGTTGTAAACCGGAATGTTCTCGATTAGAACCTAATTATCCTAGTACGAGGATATTCTTAAATGGAGGCATTTGGCGACGGATCCGCTTCTGATCTGCCGGCGATGGTCAGGCCGGTGGCGGATCGGCGCCCCCAGGCGGCGGGCTCAGGCCGGCCCGGTGGCGAGGCGCTCTCGGTGCTGGCGGTGCCGCTCAACCTCCAGGTCTTGCAGGCGCTCTCGGAGCGGCCGATGCGGTTGGCGGAATTGCGCAAGGCGACGGGTCTGCCGGCGCAGACGACCCTGCGCGGTCACCTCGCCAACCTGACCGACATCGGCCTGCTCAGCAAACGCCCGACGCAGCAGATGCCCTACGCCGTCGAGAACGCGCTGACGACGATGGGGGAGGAGATGCTGTTCGTCGCCAAGCGGCTCGAGACCTGGCTGGGGCAGGCCCCCGATGGACCGATCGCACTGGAGAGCGGTGCCGCCAAGGGCGCCGTGAAAGCGCTCGCCGACGGCTGGGGCTCGAGCATGATCAGCGCCCTGGCGGTGCGGCCGATGTCCCTGACCGAACTCGACAGCGCGATCCCGGCGCTCAGCTACCCGGCGCTCGAGCGCCGGCTCTCGAGCATGCGCATCGCCGGCCTCGTCGAGGCGCAGATGGCGCAGGGCTCCGGCACCCCGTACGGCGTCACCGACTGGGGCCGGCAGGGAATAGCGCCGCTGGTCGCCGCCGGCCACTGCGAGCGTGTGCACATGGGACGCGACGAGCAGCCGCTCGAGGCCGCCGACGTCGAGGCCGCTTTCCTGCTGGCGACGCCGCTGCTGCGACTGCCGGGGCCTCTCGCCGGGATCTGCCAGATGGAGGTCGAGCCGAGTCGCGGCTTCCTCTCGCGGCTGATCAGCGTGCGCTTGGTCCTCGAAGACGGTCGGGTCGTCTCCTCGAGCTCAGGTCCCGAAAGCGAACCCGCCGCGATCGCTCGTGGTTCAGCCGTCGACTGGTTCGAGGCGATCAGGAGCGGTGACGCGGGCCGCCTGCGCCTTGGCGGCGCCGCTCGTCTTGCCGAAGACATCGTGCGCGGCCTGCACGCCGCCTTTGCCGCCGGCGCCACGCCGCGCGCCTAGGTCTCTGCCGCCGCCAGCCGCTCCTGCTCGCGCGCCCCGGCTTCGCCGACGAACGGCACCAGCACCTCGTAGGTCAACTCAGGAAGCATCGCCGGCAGCCCCTCGGCATTACCGCGGGCGACCTCGTCGTAGATGCGGGCGAAGACGGCGCCGACCGCCAGCACGGTCGCGCGTGGCACCTCGGGCTGGGGGTCGCTGCCGTCGAGCCCGGCGTCGACGAGGCGTGTGAAGCGGCCGAACTCATCCTGGAACAGCTGGCGTGAGATCGGCCCCATCGCGGACAGCTCCAGCATCACGACCCGGCCCGCGACCGGGTCGGCGGCGAACCAGTCCAGCGCCGCCGCCAGCGCTTTCCGCATCCGCTCCGCCCAGGGCCCGGGGCGCTCGTAGGCGTCCTGGACCTGCTCGGCCAGGTCTTCGACCAGGAGCTGTCGCGCCGCCACCATGCAGGCCTGCTTGTCGTCGAAGAGCTCGTAGAAGCTCTCGCGTCCGACTCCCGCTTCCTCGAGGATGTCGGCGACGGAGGTCGCCTCATAGCCCTTCTCGGCGCTGACCCTGACCACCGCCGCGAGCAGGCGCTCGCGTTGCGATCTCTCGACCAGCTCTCTCGGCAGGCCGTGGCGGCCGCGAGGAAGGCGCCAGAGGCGCAGGTCCCGGGGGGCTTCGCTCACGCCGCCACGCCGCCGGTCGCGTCGGCGTCCCGTGCTTGAGCCAGGCGGGACTGCTCGACCGCGACGTCATGGCCCCCGAAGGGCAGCAGGACCAGATAGACGATCTCCGGCAGAAGCTGCCTCAGCTCCGCCGTCCTGCCGGCGGAGATCTTGTTGAAGATCAGCACCTGGGCGCGGCCAAGAGCCAGCTGCGGGTCGGAATGCAGCTTGGCATCCTCGCCCTGGCCCTCCCATACGGCCTTTATCTGGGGCACGAGGTCGTTTCGGTAGCGCCCCAGGCTGGCCGGCTCGACGTTGACGGCTTCCCCCATCACCAGATGCGCCAGCCCCGGCTCGCTGGCAAGCAGCTCCAGCGTCGCCGCGATCGCCTTGTGGACGGCCAGCGGTGGCGGGTCATCGGCGCCGATCGCCCCGCTCGCGGTCTCCCGCAGGACTTCGACACATTGCAGGAGGGCCGCGTCGAAGCAGGATCGCTTGTCGCCGAACCGCTTGTAGAACGTGGTTCTGGAGACGGCGGCGCGGCTGACGATGTCGGAGATCGTCGTCCCCGCGTAGGTCTTCTCGGCGACGCTGGCGATCATCGCCTCGACGATCTTGCGCCGCTGCTGCTGTGCGCTTAGGTCGACCGGAAGTGTCGGTTCGAGAACGCTGCGGACGCTTTCGGAACCCCCCTGTTTTCGCATCGGTCGAATTGTTTCATGCCGGTCGACTATTGGCCTGTGGAGGTCACGTTTCCTTCGCGCAGCTTCCGCCGTTCCTCGTCGCAGCCGGCACATGGGCTCGGCTTCGGCTTCAGGTAGGGGAGCTCGCCGGTGTCATGGACCTCGAAGCGGAGCGAGTTGATCACCGCCCCCGCCATCAGCGCCAGGCTGAGCACGTAGAACCAGAGCAGGGCGATGAGGACGAAGCCGAGGGTGGAGCCGAAGCGCGAGAGGCTGGAGACGTTGGAGAGGTAGATCGGGAAGAGCCAGTTGGCGAGGCCGGCGCCGAGCGTGACGAAGGCGGCGCCCGGCCAGACGGCGCGCCAAGGCATGTGGCCTTTTGGGACCGCCCAGAAGATCACGCTGCAGATCGCGAAGGTGATCAGCAGCGCCGCGCCGAGCAGCAGGATCGTGTCGATCGCCTGGATGCTGGAGAGCCCGAAGGGGAGCCGGTCGGTGCTGTCGACGACGGCGCTCTCCAGGGTCGGTACGAAGATGCTGGCGGCGATGAAGAGGACGACCACGGCGAGCATCGCGAAGGAGAAGCGCTTCTGCTCGACCCAACCGCGGCACTGAACGTGGTAAATGCGGCAGAAGGCGGTGTCCATCGCGCCCCAGAAGGAGGCGCCGATCCAGAGCGAGCCGATGAAGGCGGCGATCCCGATCGTCGTCGAGTTGTCCTCGATGCGGTTGAGGACGTCGGTCAGGGTGCCCTGCTCGACGTTGGGGAAGAGGCGCTGCAGGTCATTGAGGACGCCGCTCTCGACGCCGCCGATCTTGAGAACCTGGCCGAACACGAAGAGAACCAGGAGGGCGAACGGGAAGACCGCCAGCATCAGGTTGTAGGCGACCATCGCGGCCAATCCGGTGACGTTCTCGGTGTAGGCCCGATGCCAAAAGGCCTTGATCCAGGGGCGGGTATGGCGCAGGTGGCTGGGCATTGACTTTACAAACTGAAGCGACTACCATGCGAACAAGCGTTTGACGTGAGTCTGACGCTCGCCCCTTGAGGGCGTCTTGCAGGCAAGCTTTACTTACTTCGCGGACCAGGTCGCCGGTCCGCTTTTTCTTCGGCCGGCGCGACTTTTGGGTCGCGGCGGCATTTCATTGCCAGGACTAAACATCACGCGCTAGGAAACGAGTAGATCAGGATGCTGGTAGCAGAGCTTCAGGAGTTGGAGGAGGTCAAAGGCCTCATCAATCGCGGACAGCAGCTCGGCGTGCTGACCTTTGGGGACATCGCTTCGGCGGTCTCCGAGGTCGATCTCGACGAGTCTGACGTCGAGGACCTCTACGGGCACCTCGAGAAGTCCGGAATCGAGCTTGTCGAGGACATGGACCCGGCCCAGAAAGCGGCCGCGGAAGCCATGCCCATGGACACCGGGAAAAAAGGCCGGCGGCGGCAGAAACAGTCGCTCGACCTGAAACCGGACATGACCACGGACTCCTTGCAGCTGTTCCTCAAGGACATCGGCAAAGTCCGCCTGCTGACCGCACAGGAGGAGGTCGAACTCGCCAAACGGATCGAGCGCGGCGACCTCGACGCGAAGCAGAAAATGGTCGAGTCGAACCTGCGCCTGGTCGTCTCGATCGCGAAAAACTACCGAAACCAGGGTCTGCCTTTCCTCGACTTGATCCAGGAGGGAACCCTCGGCTTGGTCCGCGCGGCGGAGAAGTTCGACTACCGCAAGGGGTTCAAGTTCTCGACCTACGCGACCTGGTGGATCCGCCAGGCGATCGCTCGCGCGCTCGCCGACAAGGCACGGACGATCCGCATCCCGGTCCACGTGGTCGAGAAGCTGAACAAGATCGGCCGCGCCGAGCGCAAGCTGGTCACCGAGCTCGGTCGTGAGCCGACGCCGGAGGAGATCGCCGAGGTAACGGGGATCGATCCCGAGGAGGTCGACTCGATCAAGCGCTCCGCCCAGGCCCCGGTCTCTCTGGAGAAGCCGGTCGGCGACGAGGAGGAGTCGGAGTTCGGCCAGTTCATCGCTGACGAGAAGGCCGAGTCCCCGTTCGACCGGGCCGCGGACCTGCTCACCAAAGAGGCGCTGAAGGAGGCCCTCGAGAACCTCTCCTACCGCGAGCGCCGCGTGCTCGAGCTCCGCTACGGGCTCGGCGGCGAGCACCCGCGGACCCTGGACGAGGTCGGCCGCACCTTCAACGTCACCCGCGAGCGGATCCGCCAGATCGAGAACCAGAGCCTCAAAAAGCTGCAGTCGCTGGGCGAGGCCCAGAAACTGCGCGAGGTCGCCTAGGAAGTTCGCTGATCGCGCGCCCGCGGCCGGCTAGGGTTGCGGGCGTGTCGATCAGGGTGCTGTGTCTCGCCGCGGTCGTTGCCCTGCTCGGGGCGGCGCCGGCTGGCGCCGCGGAAGTCCACGTCACCAACTCGACCGATTCGAGCCCCGGCTCGCTGCGGGCTGCCGTCGCCGCCGCCTTCCCGGGCGACACGGTGGTGATCGATCCGGGGGCCAGCCCGACCCTCGCCTCGCAGATCGCGATCGACAAGAACCTGACGATCCGCGGCCAGGGCGCCGGCGCGACGACGATCGGAACCTCGGCCGCGACGCGGGTCTTCAACATCGGCTCGGTGGCGCCGGGCATCGCGGTGACGATCGAAGCGCTGCGCATTGCCGGCGGGCAGGCGCCGGCCGGCCTGATGGGGGCGCCTGAAGGCGGGTCCACGCCGCCAGGTCCCGGCCAGCCCGGCGGCGGCGGGGGCGCGATCCTCAACGCCGCCAACCAGCTGCGCGTGGTCGGAGTGGCCTTTGCTGGCAACGCGGCCGGCAGCGGCGGCGCTGGAGGCTTCGGCGCTTTCTTCGGCGGCGGCAATGGGGGCGCCGGCGGCAACGGTGGGGCGATCTCCAGCTCGGGCGGCCTGACGGTCGTCGGCTCGACCTTCGCGGGCAACAAGGCCGGCCCCGGGGGGTCGGCTGGATTCTCGTCCGGAGGCGGCGTGCCACCGCCCAGCGGCGCCGGCGGCAACGGCGGCGGGATCTTCAACAGCGGCACCCTGACGGTCGTCGACTCGACGCTCGTCGAAAACGAAGCGGGGCGGGGAAGCATGGGCGCCGCCGCCGGCTCCAGCTTCGCCAGCCCGGGCGCGGCGGGCGGCAGTGGCGGAGCGATCGCCAGCGTCGGCACGATGACGGTTTCCGGCTCGACCTTGGCGCGGAACGCAAGCGGGAGCGGCGGCAACGGTGGCAGCGGCGGCTCGATCGGCAGCCCCGGCGGGCCGGGCGGCGGCGGCGGCGCGATCCTCGCCGGAGGAAACGCCGGGATCACCAACTCGACCTTCCTCGGCAACAAAGCTGGTTCAGGCGGTCCCCCGGCCGGCACCGGGCCACTGAGCAATGGCGGCGCCGGCGGCAGCGGCGGGGCTGTGGCGGCAGCGGGCACGACCGTGATCGCGGCGGCAACGGTGCTCAACAACTCCGCCGGCCCTGGTGGCCCGGCGGGCGGATCCGGGACGGTCGCCGGCGCGGATGGCTCCGGCGGTGGCATCTTCGGATCTCCGACCCTGCGCGCCTCGATCGTCGTCGCCAACAACGGTGCTGCCGCCGGCACGAACTGCGGTGGCTCCGTCGTCGACGGCGGCGGCAACATCGCCGCGCCAGATGCCGGCGGCTGCACTGGGTTCACGGTCGCCGACCCGAAGCTGGACCCGGCCGGGCTGGCCGCCAACGGCGGTCCCACCCAGACCGTGGCGCTGCTGCCCGGGAGCGCGGCGCTGGCGTTCGTCCCGGCGGCTTCCTGCGTGACGGCGGCGGGCGCTGCGCTCGACGTCGACCAGCGCGGCGTCCCGCGGCCGGCAGGCGAATGCGACGCCGGGGCCTACGAGGTCGATCGCCGCCCGCCGCCCGCCCCGCCGGGGGGGTCCGGCGGCGATTCCAGCTCAACCGCCGGCGTCACCCCGGACACGAAGCTGACCAGGACGCCGAAGTCGAAGGTGAGGACGCGTGGGAAACGGGCCAACGTCACCGTGGCCTTCAGCTCCGACCAGGCTGGTGCCAGCTTCGAGTGCCGGCTCGACAAAGGCCGCTTTCAGCCCTGCAAGTCGCCGCAGGCCTTCAGCGTCAAGCTCGGGCGTCACACGATCGCGGTCAGGGCCCTGTTCGGCGGAGTCGCCGACCCGAGCCCGGCCGAGGCCACCTTCAAGGTGGTCAAGGCCAAAGCGAAGAAGCACGGGAAGAAACCGAAGCACCACCGCTGAAAGCCAGCGTTCAAGGCGTGCGACGCCCGGGCCGATACAGGTCGGGATGTTCGAGATCGACTCAGCGCTGCGCACGCTCGTCGAGCGGGGCGGATCCGATTTGCACGTCAAGGTTGGCGTCGCACCGACGATCCGGCTGCACGGCGAGCTGACCCCGCTCGAGGGGTACTCAGCGCTGACGCCCGAGGAAACCGAGCGCGCCTTCCAGGCGATCGCCGAGCCGCGCTCGCGGACGGAGTTCGAGGAAGCGGGGGAGGCCGACTTCTCCTACGCGATCCAGGGCCTCTCGCGCTTTCGCGTCAACTGCTTCAAACAGCGCGGCTCGACTTCGATCGTCTGTCGCGCGATCCCCTTTGAAATCCGCTCGGTCGACGAGCTGGGCCTGCCGCCTGTGGTGACCAAGTTGGCCGAAGAGCAGCGCGGGATCGTCCTCGTCACCGGCACCACCGGGTCGGGGAAGAGCACGACGTTGGCGGCGATGATCGATCACATCAACCGGACGCGGACGCACCACATCATGACCCTCGAGGACCCGATCGAGTACCTGCACGAAGACAAAGGCTCGATCGTCAACCAGCGCGAAGTGGGCTCGGACACCGCGAGCTTCGCCCGCGCCATGCGCCGGGTCCTGCGCCAGGACCCCGATGTGATCCTGATCGGCGAGATGCGCGACGAGGAGACCGTCCGCACGGCGCTCTCCGCCGCCGAGACCGGCCACCTCGTGCTCTCGACCGTCCACACCCTCGACGCCACCGAGACGATCAACCGCATCGTCGACTTCTTCCCGCCGCACCTGCAGCACCAAGCGCGGGTGATGCTGGCGGCGACCCTGAGGGGAGCGATCGCCCAGCGGCTCGTTCCCGACATCACCGGCGAGGGCCGGGTCCCCGCCTCGGAGATCCTCGTCGTCACCGGCCGCGTCCAGGACCTGATCATGAACCCGGAGGAGACCGGCAAGATCACCGAGGTGATCGCCGAGGGCGAGTACTACGGGATGCGGACCTTCGACCAGTCCCTGCTCGGCTATGTGATGGAGGGAAAGATCTCCGAGCAGGTCGCGCTCGACTACGCCTCCAGCCCGCACGATTTCAAACTGATGCTCGCCGCCGGCGGGCAGCGCGCCAGCGGCATCGAGCAGCTGGAAGCGCCCGTTTCTCCGTAGGACGTACGTCCAAAACCCTTGCTTGGACCAATGTCCCGTTTAAGCCGAGACCGCGAGCGCCGATGATCCCGGGGATGATCCGCGAACGCCTCCGCCGCCGCTTTCGCCTCCTCCTCGTCGAGGAGGCCGGGATCGCGCTCCCGGTAGCGCTGTTCGCGATGATCTCGAGCATGGCGCTTGCCGGCGCCGCGGTGGTCGCCACGGTTGACGTTCAGAGCGGGACCACCCGTGACGGCTCCTCGAAGCGCGCGATCGCCGCCGCCGATGCCGGCGCCAACATCGCCCGCTCGCGGCAGACCCGCTACGGCTACGTCCTCAACAACCAGAACCCCTGCCTGAAAGTGGGGACGAGCGGCAAGCTGGAAAAGGCCGCCGCCGAACAAGTTGGCGGCGCAAGCTGGTGTCCGGCGATCTCGGGCACGGTGGGCGGCGACAGCTACGTCTACCGCGTCAGCCCGGTTGGAGTCTCCTGTGGAAGCTACGAACTCTGCGTCGTCTCGACCGGCACGGCCGACACGGTCAGCCGACGGATCGAGGTCACCTACAACCGCTCCGGTTTGGTCAAAAACGTCGAAGAATCCCAGCACTGGGAAATCGCGCAGCAACTCGTCGAAAAACAGGCCCGCGAATTTTTCGCCCTGCAAAACGGCGAATTCGAAAAAACGCAGAAACTTCAGGAAGAAATCCAGCACCTGAAAGAAGAACTGACGAAATACGTCACCGCCGAGGGGTTCGTCGGCCGCGATGGGATCGTGCTGAGCGGCAATGCCGACGTTCGCATGAGCGTCGGGACCAACGGCAACATCACCAGCTCCGGCAATGCCAGCGTCTGCGGCAACATCCGGCACGGCATCGGCAAGAAATGGAACCACAGCGGCAATGCCAGCCAGTGCAGTGGCTACAAAGAAACCGAAGGCAACGTCGAACTCCCGCCGGTCAGCAGCTTCATGCCGACCAACATCGCAACCGTCAACTCCGACTACAGGCTCGTCACCTGCACGAAAACCAGCGTTCCCGTCGGCTGTCAATCGGACACCTTGACGAGCGAAAAAGGCAATGGTGGCGGCTGGTCGACGAACTCTCCCTGGAATCCGACGACCAAGACGCTCTCGCTTTCGGCCAACTCGACGCTGACGGTCGGTGGCGGCGACTACTGGGTCTGCGCAATCAGCTTCAGTGGCAACTCGCAGCTGATCATGGCCAGTGGCGCCAAAGTCCGCTTCTTCTTCGACACCCCAGAGCACTGCAACAACAACGGCAACCAGCTCAGCTTCAGCGGCAACAATCGGATCTCCGCCACCGGTTACCAGCCCACGCTCGGGCAGTACACGATGCCCGGCTTCTTCTTCCTCGGCTCGCCGAAAATCGCGACCACGATCAGCATGTCGGGCAACGCTTCCGTGACCAACGAGATGGTCGTCTACGCCCCCGAATCGAACATCAACATCAGCGGCAACGCGACCTGGAAAGGGGTGATCGTCGGCAAGGAAATCAACATGAGCGGCAATGGCCACATCGAACAGGACGCCGGCTACCAGCTGCCCCCGGAACTCAATCCGGGTGCGCCCCTGAAAGAAAAACTGGCCGGCCTGGAAAAAATCGAACAGAAACCAGGCAAATTCCTGAGCGAAGCGCAAGTCGATGCCGAAGTCAAAAAAATCCTCCAGGAATGGCAAGAAGAAAACTTCAAACGGACGAACACCGCGGCCGTCTACTTCACGCCGCAGTCCTACTTCGAATGCACCGGCACCACCCCCGCCGGC
>Ga0207710_10000581_pt1 | contig 21624 bp, 11 predicted proteins | sample KBSS24metaG_FD_184400 | JGI IMG/M metagenome (GOLD analysis project Ga0207710, IMG submission 184400) | Switchgrass rhizosphere microbial communities from Kellogg Biological Station, Michigan, USA - KBS S2-4 metaG (SPAdes) (version 2) | ecosystem: Host-associated > Plants > Roots > Rhizosphere...
CGCGCGCGATCTCTCGTCTGGTGTGATTTTGTTCGAGCCACTCTGCCCATTCTTTCAAGGCCGATTCGACTTGCAACTCGCGGCGTTCCCGTTTTCTACGTGCCTTGCGCCGCGCAAGTTCAGGAAGAGGAGGTAAAAGCGCGAAAGTGATGTTTACCGGCTGGAAATTTTTCGCGTCTGCGTGCGAAACGTAATGCGCCAAAGCTCCCGTTGCGCTGCCGGCCGGAGCTTCCAGTAACTCCGCTCCCGCCGTGAGCCGCGCCGCATTCACACCGGCGAGCCAGCCCATCGCCACCGACTCAACGTAACCCTCAACTCCCGTGATCTGTCCGGCGAAAAAGAGGTTAGGACGCTCGCGCATCTGCATCGTCGCTTGCAGCACGCGCGGTGAACAGATGTACGTGTTGCGATGAATCTGCCCAAACTGGAGAAACTCGGCGTTCTGCAAACCCGGAATCAGTCGCAACACTCGCGCTTGTTCGCCGTAGCGTAGATGATTCTGGAAGCCCACGAGGCTGTATGCGTCGGCCATTAAATTTTCCTGCCGCAACTGCACGGCGGCGTAGGGCTCGCGACCGGTGCGCGGGTCGCGCAGCCCGACCGGCTTCATCGGTCCGAAGCGTAACGTATCGACGCCGCGACGCGCCAACTCCTCGATCGGCAGGCACGATTCAAACCAACGCGTCTCTTCAAAACGTTGTAGCGGGACGCTCTTCGCTTCGAGCAGTTCCGCATAGAACCGCGCGTACTGCTCTTCGTCGAACGGGCAGTTGAGATAATCGTCGCCGCCTTTGTCGTAACGCGCGGCACGGAAAGCAACGGTCGTATCAATTGAATCGGCGGCGACGATGGGCGCGATCGCATCGTAAAAATACATCTGATCGCTGCCCGTCAACTTCATGATCTCTGCTGTTAATGCATCAGACGACAACGGCCCGGTAGCGACGATCGTAATCTGGTTTTCTGGAATCGTCGTGACTTCTTCACGGACTAAACGGATGCGCGGCTCGTTTTCGATGTACTCAGTGATCAGTGCCGCAAACTTTTCTCGATCGACAGCGAGCGCCGCACCAGCAGGCACGCGCGTTTGCGCCGCAGCCGTCAGCACCAGCGATCCACCCTGCCGCAGCTCCTCCTTTAATAAATAGGACGCCGTGCCCGGCTCATCAGACTTCAGCGAATTCGAACAGACGATCTCCGCCAGTTTGTCCGTGCGATGCGCGGGCGTCTGTTTCTCCGGCCTCATCTCATAAAGATTAACTTCGGCGCCGAGCCGCGCCGCCTGCCACGCTGCCTCAACGCCAGCCAGCCCACCCCCAACAACATTTATCTTGTTATCCTGCACTCCTGTAATCCTGTCTTAACTAAGGCTTCGGTGTCACGGGCGTATCAACTTTATAATCCTTCACATCACCCGCGAAATGCCTGTACTCACTCCACTGAATCGTCTTGTTGTAATCGCCACCACTAAACAACAAAACCTTCACTGACAAATTTATCTGCGCAAACTTCGGCAGCCAAACGCCCTGGGACATCCGCGTCTGTTCGATCACGAGCGCCGCGCCCGGCTTCAACGAAACCAGCAACCCGCCGGCCATCTTAAAACCTTCCGCAAGGCGCGCCTCAAGCCTGATTACCTGCTTGTCGACCGGATCGATCCATACAACACCGACCAGCTTCGCAATCAAACTCTCCTCGCGCGTCTTCGGCTTGAATCCTTCCCGCGGACGGAAGTCAAAAACGATCGTCTCGCGGCCCTCGAGCACCTCGCGACGCGGCGACACAAAATCACACGCCTTCAAAAACGGCGAGATCTCCGTACCTTCGGCTTTCTTCTTCTCGCGCTCGGCTCGTCGCTGGGCCACCTTCTTCTCGTCTTTCTCTTTCTCGCGATCAGCTTTCTCAAACTCTTCCTGCACGCGCTTGTCTTCCTTCGCCGCACGCTCAGCAGATAGGGGCACACCGTTCTCGCTGATCAACTTCTGCACCGGCTCGCGATTCGGCAACGGATAAACTTCGTAAACTTTGATGGTCTCTTTCTTGAGCTCACCTTTGTCGCTGATCTCTCGATCGGTTTCAGTTTGCCTGAACGCGTATTCAGCGACGCGGTTGTCGAGTTCGTCCTGATTGGCGATGACTTCGCGCCACAAGGCGGCGACGTCGAGGTTCTCAGTCGCTGCGGGCGGATCGAAAACGCGATCGTCGATGCCTGTGTCGTACTTGACGTTTTGCAACAGCAACGTCAACTCGCCGGAGCCGTCGAGGTTCATGCGAACGCGATGCGGTTCGATGATGCCACGTTCGGGCCGGTAGTCGTCGAATAGGACGCGCGTCTTTTTTACGTCGCCGGTGATCTTCGTGATCAGCGACGTCTTCACGCTGAAGTAATACTGAAATCGCGCTCCGCCGCGCGTCGAAAACTCGACGATGTATGCGGGCTCTGAGCCGAGATCGCCGAGCGACACCACGCGCGCGAGCACGTTCGACTTTTTCAAGTTGACGAGGCGCGACGAGTCGAGTGCAGCGCGCAGTTTTGCCGCCGCGCTTTCTGGACCACTCAGAGTGCGCAGGTGCTGATCGAAGCCGAGTTCCCACGCTGAGCGCGTGTTGGTCGCGGAGATGATTTGACCGTTGCCGAAGGTTAGTTCCCAACGTTCAGACGCGGGCGCTTTTCGTTGCAGGCGCGCGGTGCCGAACGGTTGATCGTTGAAATGGATGATCCATTCGTAAGTCGCATCCTTCAGCGCGCCGGCAGACTTCTTCCCACCGATCGCTTTCAGGTAGTTGTCGACGATCTTCTCGGCTGAGGGTAGTTTTTTCTGAGCGAACGCCGGCGGCGCCGTTACCAGAAGCAACAGCGCCACTACGAGCAATCGAGATCGGGGGAACATAGAATTCGAAAGTAGACTTACTTCTTCGCCGCCGCTTTCCGCGCCGCTAATTTCTTCGCACTTACACCCTTTGTCGAACTGTTAGCCTTTTTCGTCGCCTTTGTTGATTTCCTGGCCTTGCTGGTTGCTTTAACCACCGGCTGCAAACCCGGAGTGGCTTCTTCAGGCGGCGTTCCCGGGATTAGCTTAGCCCCACTGTTCTCGTTTTTTCTCTCCAGTGCTTTCTGGTTCTCGCCATATTCAAACTCATTGAACTGCCCGCCACGAACCTTGTATCTGTCTATATTCTTAGTCGCATCCTTCGGCATATGATCCCTCCTGTTTGTTCGATCCCTCCCGCTTGACACTGCAAACACGGCATTCGTATAGTGCAATTGCCTTCTGGCATCAGAACTTCACGCCTTAGCCGGCTTAGCTCAGTTGGTAGAGCGTCTGATTCGTAATTAGAAGGTCGCCGGTTCAACTCCGGCAGCCGGCTCCAATAGAATCAAGTATTTACAGCCACTCGCGTGAGTGGCTGTTTTAGTGTTTGCGACGTATTTGTGACGCGGGCGTTTTGAGCGTATTCAACTGCATTTCTCAGGGTGTCATCAGACGCGTGTGTGTACCGCATAGACATCTGAATGTTTGAATGGCCCAACAGCCTTGCGATCGTTGTTACGTTGCATCCTGCGTCGCCTAATCGCGTCGCAAACGTGTGGCGTAGATCATGAAAGTGAAAGTCTTCTATGCCGGCCTCACTACACGCCACGGTGAAAGCCTTCTTCACATCCACCAGACCTTCACCCGCTCGCCTCTTAGCAATTCGCCTCGAGGCGAACACGAGATCGCCCTTTTGAGTCTCGCGTTGCTCTATTAACACTTCTCTGACTCTTTGACTCATCGGGATAATCCGATCGCGTGCAGTCTTTGTATTGATCACGTGAATCACGCCACGCAGAAAATCGACGTGCCGCCACGACAGACTTAACAACTCGCCGCGACGCATACCCGTACCAAGCGCCAGAGCAACTAGCGGGTACAGGTGCCTGCGTCTGCCTTTGAGCTGAGCCATCAATCGCGTTTCCTCATCAGTCGATAAGTAGCGGTTGCGTTGATTGTCCACTCGCAGCTTCCGCACCTTGCGACAAGGATTTGATGCTGCTTGCTCCAACTCCACCGCGAGAGCGAAGATGCGAGACAGTACAGCAAGCTCCATGTTCACGGATGCCGGACTGCGAACTGTGCCGCGCCTCGTAATAGACTGAGCACGATCACGTTTCCACTTTTCAATCGCCAGGGGTGAGACTTCGCGCAACATCTTGCCCTTGAATATCTCTGACCACTGGTTTGCGATGATCTCGTCATTGCGCCATGTGCGTTTATTAGCTTTGGCCCACGGCAAATACGTCTCGCTCACAAACTGGCCTAAGTCTTGGTTGCCAAGTTGTGACGTACCGTAGGTACCCTGAAACACCTGATCACGCGCCTTCGTTTCCGCTTGTTCTGCCTGAAACTTAGTACGCGCTTCCGGTATCGCTTCGCGATATCTGGCGCCTCTAATCTGAAAATCAAAATACCAGCGCCCACCGCGCTTTTTAACTGTCAAAGGACATCACCTCCGTTCGGCGGTTGCAGCCACAGCGAAGGTTTGACCGAATAGTACCCGAGCCTTGCGGTCCTTACCAACGCTCATTTCTCTTTGTCCTTCGTCCACTCGACAATCTCATCGAGGTCGAAGCGCAACAGGTGTCCAACCTTGCGGTACGGGATACGGCCTTGAGACTTCATCACGTACAGGGTGTTTATTTTGATCCCCAGAAATTCGGCGCACTGTTCCGGCGTCATCAGTGACGCTGACGGATGAAGCGGCCTTCTCGAAGTTTGTTTCTGTTCTGGTAGCATTCGTTCAACTGTCAGGCTCAACAGCAGCCACGGCACTTGTCATACCATGCCGCCGATTCCTGGTTGGCCCATGTAACAGAGCTAGAGATCTGAACCGCTTGACGGCAAACGGGCGAGTGTCACAGTTGTGACAGAGTGTGACACTTTGTGACGATGGACTGAACCCCTAGATTGAGACACTCGAATTAGGCACACTTAAGCAGAAAGGAGCTGCTAAGTGGCGAAGAGACGAGTGCGACAGTACACGAATGAGTTCAAGCAGATGTGCGTCGAGCGGATGAAGCACTGCGACAACATCGGGGCACTGGCAAGTGAAGTGGGTATTCATCGGCGGATGTTATACCGCTGGCGTGATCAGCTTGATCCGGTAGAGAAAGGTGAGGGGCCAGCACCAGAGAGCCCGGGTGAAGCCAGGCTGCGCCAAGAAGTCAGTCGCCTCAAACAGGCCTTGGCAGACAAGACACTGGAATTAGATTTTTTCAAAGGTGCCTTGCAAAAAGTCGAGGCTCGACGCCAGCAGCAAGACGTCACTGGCGCGAAGGCATCTACGACCAAATCCGGGAAGTGATGTCTTTGCAAGGCAACTTGAGTATTGAACGGATGTGTCATCTAGCCCAGGTGAGTCGGGCTGGCTTTTACCGCTCCTTGCAGGAGAAGCAGCCGGTGCAGGAAGAGATGGAAGTGCGGTCCACCATTCAGCAGATCGTGCTTGAGCATCGGCGCCGCTACGGCTATCGCCGTGTAACAGCGGAACTGCGACGGCGCGGCTTGCTGGTGAATCACAAGCGGGTGGCGCGCCTGATGCGTGAAGACAACCTGCTGGCAATGCAACCACGCGCCTTCGTGGTGACCACTGATTCGAAACACGAATTTGAGGTGTATTTGAATCTCGCCAGTAAGCTGAAGTTGACTGGTATCAATCAGTTGTGGGTGGCTGATATTACTTATCTGCGGCTGCAAACTGAATTCGTTTATCTGGCGGTGATACTTGATGGTTTCTCGCGCAAAGTAGTGGGTTGGGCCCTGGAGCGCACCTTGGCCACGCGCTTAACTAAAGCGGCGTTGGAGAAAGCCATCGCGGCACGCCGGCCGTTGCCCGGCTTGGTCCATCATTCCGATCGCGGCCTGCAGTATGCTGCGAACGAATACGTGCAGGTGCTACAGGAGCACCAGATAATTCCCAGCATGAGTCGGCCCGCGAATCCCTACGACAACGCCAGTTGTGAGAGTTTCATGAAGACGCTCAAGCGCGAAGAGATCTACGCCAACGATTACCTGGATCTCGAGCACTTGCGCCGCCACCTCGAAACCTTCATTGAAGATTATTACAATCGCTGCCGTTTGCATTCAGCGCTTGGTTACCAACCGCCGGCAGAATTTGAGCAGCAACTCGAGTCCACCACAACTAACGCTGGTGCGACGATGAGTTTTTTCAGGCATGGGGAAGACTATCGACCCGATGGTACCGTTGTAAAAACGAAGAGCGGCTCGCAGACCGCTCCTCTGACCATCGGTTTCGATGAGTCTCCGGCAGGTTATTCCTTGGCGAGTTGCTCTCCAGCAGAGCGCGCCTCCGCTTCACCAGCCGACGCAGATTCTGAACCAAGAGCAGGAGTTTGAGAAGTTCAAACTATTCAACCCCAAGTGTGCCAATAGAAACTGTCTCAACCGAGGGGTTCACCCCAGTCCTCTGTGTCTCTGTGGTTGATTTCTCACACAATTGTTAACCACAGAGACACAGAGGACACAGAGGTTGCACAGAGAAAACGGGAAAAACCTTGACGCCTGTTCGCAGAGCGCTATACGATGCCGCCATCGTAATTTGAATCGTTGTTTTCCGGCGTTTGCGGCGATCCCAGGCCGCTCCTTCCGGCGTCGCCTGGCAAGCGGTTAAGCAGTCAGTTTCCCGTCTCCGTTAACAAACAAAAGGAGGTCTCCCCATGCTCTCCATGCGCTACAACTCTTCGTAGTTGTTTACGCTGCGACAACTCCTCGCTCACTCATTTTCCGGCGGCAATCAACCTTTCGAACAGGAGGCAAAAATCCATGACTCGCTTATTGACTGGTGTTCTTCTCTTTGCGCTGTCTGTCTCCATCGCCTCAGCTCAAGTCACAACGAGCGGTCGCTTAACGGGACTGGTAACTGACACGCAAGGCGCTCTGGTACCCGGAGCCACTGTCCAGGCAGTCCAAAACGAAACAAGAACTTCCTTCACCGCAACCGCGAACGGTGAGGGCGGTTGGTCCATCCCGTCCCTGCCAAACGGGACGTACACGATCACGGTGACGGCTCCGAACTTCAAGAAGACCGTAATCCAGAACGTCAAGGTAGACGCCGGGCAAATAGCGACGGCAAACGCGACGCTGGAACCAGGCGGCGCTAATGAGGAGGTGGTGGTCTCGGGCGGCGGCGAGATCCTGCAAACCGAGACGGCGAACGTTTCCACTACGATAACCGGCAAGCAGATCACACAGCTTCCCTTCGTCACGCGCGACGCGCTCCAACTGGTGCTAACGCTGCCGGGCGTGCAAACGCCTGGCGTGCCGCGCACGTCGTCGATCAACGGATTGCCGAAAGGCTCCGTCAATCTCACGCTCGATGGGGCAAACATTCAAGACAACTTTCTGCGCAGCTCGGATGGGTTCTTCACTCAGGTCCAACCAAAAGCTGACGCGGTTCAGGAAGTCACCGTATCGACTGCCGTCCCGGGAGCTGAAAGTGGCGGTGAAGGAGCGGTGCAAGTTCGCTTCGTAACGAAATCCGGAACGTCTGAATTTCACGGCGGTGGCTTCTGGCAATACCGTTCGCCACGATTCAACTCAAATTACTATTTCAACAACATCGATGGCCTGCCGCGCGACAGTCTGTTCCTGCGACAGTACGGCGGGCACATTGGTGGTCCCATCGTCATTCCGAAGTTGATGAAGAGTCGAAACCGTGCGTTCTTCTTCCTCAACTACGAGGAGTTTCAACTGCCGCAAGCATACGGCTCGCTCTCGGCGGTCGGAAATATCTTCGTGCTCACACCCGAAGCACGCCAGGGTTTGTTCACTTATAAAGACTCGGGCGGTACGGTTCGAACCATCAATCTTCTTACTCTAGCTTCGTCCAAAGGTTTTACAGGGACCATAGATCCGAAGATTGGGAGCGGCCTGGATATCGTCAATACGGCCGTTCACACCGGCGGGGCGTTAAGGAGTCGCATTGCATCGGCGAACGACTACAATCGACTCGATTACCAGTTCCAGGATCCGGGGACAAACGTGCGCCGTTTTCCAACCGCGCGGTTCGACTGGAACATCACCAAGAACCAGCATCTCGAGTTCATCCACAATTACCAGTTCTACTATTCAACCCCGGACGCCGTTAACGGCCAGAACAGTGTTGCGCCCGGACAGGGAATCGTGATTGGTACGCCGGGTATTACCGGATCCATTTATCGCGACTCCTTCTCTTACGTAATGGCCCATCGCTGGACCATCAACAGCCGGCTCGTTAATGAGTTGCGCGCGACCTCAGGCGGAAATGGAACGTCAGTGTTTACGCGTGAGTTCGCTCCCGGACTCTTCAATATGTGGGGTGGCAACGCCCTCGCGACGGGAACGTTTCTCGGCGCGCAGTCCCTTGGCACCGGCGCGTTCTATAATCGCCGGACGACGTCGCGACGTAATACACCGACGAAGGGTTTGACGGATAACATAACCTTCCTCGAAGGCACTCACACACTGAATTTTGGCGGATCGTTCCTGCGCATCAACTCCTTTACTCAAGCCGCAGGTACGCAGGTGGTCCCACAAGTAGTACTGGGAATTACTTCGGACGATCCGATGAACGTCAATGTTTTCACCAACACGGGAGCGAATCCCAACTTCCCGGGAGCGAATTCAACACAGTTGGCAAACGCGCAATCACTCTACGCGATCCTGACGGGACGCGTGAGTGCGATCAATCGATCGGCTTCGCTCGATGGTGACACGAAGAAGTATGTGTTCGATGGCTTCACTGAGTACAACCATCAAAACGAGTGGGCGTTTTACGGGCAGGACTCGTGGAAAGTTCGGCCGAACCTGACTTTGAATTTTGGCCTGCGTTGGGAATTTGAACCTTCCCCGGTGAACGATAATCTGGTCTACACCAGAACTGGTTTCGACGGCATCTATGGTGTTTCCGGAGTCGGAAATCTTTTTGCTCCGGGTGTATTCCAGGGCCAGCCGACCCAGTTTCGTCTTCTCGGTAAGGACGAAGAAGGCTACCCGATGCGAAACAAAGACTTCGCACCATCTTTCGGGTTCGCTTACTCGCCTGCGTTCAAATCAGGACTCCTGAAACGACTGACCGGCGAAAGCGGGCAGACCGTCATCCGCGGCGGTTACTCGATTGCCTACACTCGCGAGGGCTTCAATGCTTACACGGCAATGTTCGGCTCTAACGAAGGTGGAACGGTGACGCTGAATGTCAGCCCATCACTAACTCCGGGAATTTTCCCGGCTGGTAGTGTGCTGTTTCGTAACGGAAACTTCCCTGCTCTTCCACCACCGACAGATACGAGCAAGTATCCGTTCATGCCGGCCTTTGGCAGTGCGGGTGGCGCAAACGATTTCGACTCAGCTTTGAAGGGTGGTTACACGCAGTCGTTCTCGTTCGGTATTCAACGCGAGCTCAATCGTAATACCGCGGTGGAAGTTCGCTTCGTGCGTACGCGCGGCACTCACCTGTGGCGACAGTATGATCTCAACGAAGTGAATATCTTTGAGAATGGGTTCCTGGCCCAGTTCAACGCAGCGGCAAATAATCTCGCCATCAGTCGCGCCAACAACAAGGGCGACAATTACGGCAACCAGGGATTGCCGGGACAGGTTAACGTACCGATCATTACCGTCGGCCTGAATTCATCAACTAATTCAACGATGGTAACGCGCTTACTCCAGGGACAAGCCGGTGCGGCCGCTAACACCATCGCATTCAACTTGAGCAACATGAACCGGTTGATTAATGGGGGCCTGGTTCCATTCACCACGCTGCCCGCTTCATCAGGCTGCGTCTCAGGAAACACCGCGTCGCAAACCTGCAAGGTCTCCAACTTCTTCCTTGTCAATCCGCAAACGAGTGGCGGCGCATTCCTGATGACGCAGGGCACTGACACTTCGTTCAATGCTCTGCAAGTCGAAGTGCGACGACGCTTATCCGACGGTCTCTTGTTCCAGGGCAGTTACCAGTATGGAAAAGCTCTGGCCAATGCGTTCGTCTCATCGTCGTCAGTATTTTCGCAACCAAGAACGCTGCGGGATCCGGAGCTCGACCGCGATTGGTCGCCGTGGGACGTACGTCACGCGCTCAAGTTTGACTATCTCTACGAGCTGCCTTTTGGACCAGGTAAGAGGTTCTTCAATTCGAGCGATCCACTCGTTCGTCGCCTGGTTGGCAACTGGCAGGTTGGTGGTGTTACCAGAATTCAATCCGGGCCGGCGACGCTGCTTACGAGCGGTGGTCGCGCTACGGTCAACCAGTTCGATTCCGGTGTGGTCCTTCATAACATGACCTTGAAGGATCTGGAGAAGATGATAAATATTCGCAAAGACCCGACCGGCCTTGTTTACTGGCTGCCGCAGAACGTAATCGATAACACGATTGCGGCTTTCGCGAGTGCCACGGGCGCTCCGCTGGATCCGAAGGCGCCTTACATCGGCCCGCCGTTGACAGCGGGCGAGATGGGCGAACGTATTGTCTTCCATGGACCAATGACGGCGCGTTTTGACTTCAACGTGCTCAAACGCATTCCGTTAACCGAGAGAGTAAACCTCGAGGGTCGCGTTTCATTCCTGAACGCCTTCAATCGAGCAAACTTTTTCCTCGGCGACTCCGACGCCACGATCCGCAGCGTCAGCGCCGCCTCAACTTCGTTCGGTCAAACCCGCTCTGCGTATCGCGACATCACGGTTTCGGGAACAAACGATCCCGGCGGGCGACTGATCGAATGGCAATTCCGGATCAATTTTTAGCCACAAAAAGGCACAAAAGCACAAAATGATTTAATGAGGGAGGGGTCTTAGGGCCCCTCTTTCGTTTTGTGCTTTTTTGGCTAATTCCTGGTTGCGGTTTTTAACTTTTCTATCTCAGCTTTAATCTGGGCGGCGTTTGGGGCGGCGGGGATGTCCTTTAGATACTGTTCGAAGGCTTTCAGGGCGGCCGCGGGTTTTTGTTGGATGAGATAGAGTTGGCCCAGGAACATCTGTGCGTTGCCGGCGCCCGGGCCGGCTATCTCATAGGAGCGAAGCAAAGACTTCTCAGCTTCGTCCGGGCGATTGAGTTGCAGCAGGGTGGCGCCGAGGAGCAGATGAGCGTTGGCGGCGGTGTCGTTAATCGTGACTGCTTTCTTCAGTTCTTCAGCGGCCTCGTCAAATCGATCCTGGCGGTTGAGAATCACCCCAAGTTTGAAATGAAGATCGACGCTATCATTTGTCGACTCACTCAACGCTCCGCGCAACACCTGCTCTGCTTTGGCTAACTCCGCGACACCCAAAAGCGCGTCGGCGTAAGACAGGGCCACACCTTTCATAGAACGATCCTTCTCATACAACGGCGCCAGCGTCTGCACCGCTTCTTTATTCCTGCCTTGCCGGTGCAACACCACTCCAAGATTCAGGCGAGCCAGATTGAAGGTCTCGTCGAATTTCACTGCCTGCGCGAAAAGCTCGGCCGCTTCCGGCAACCGGTTCAACTGAAGATAAAGCACGCCCAGATCATTCAGCGCGCGCAGATAACGCGGCGATAGTTTGAGAGCGCGCTTTAATTCCGTGATCGCTGCCTCGGTCTGACCGCCCGCCAGCGCCTTCATGCCGGCTTCGTAAGCAACCAGGGCGTCTTTAGAAACATTAGGCTCCATGGCCCGCACATCAACAACGCCTGTGACCGTCTTCGGTTTTCCGGTGAACGGTCGCAGGAAGACTGTCGTGTAGACTGGGGTGGACCGTACGATACGAAATGTGGCGACGGTGGTGTCGTACGTTGCGCCATCACTTTCGATCGTGATGACGTAATCAGCATCACGAATCAGATCGCCCGTAACCTGGAACTTACCCTTTGTATCGGTGAAGACAGTCTCGATGCGTCCGTCGTCTCGCGTAAGAGTGAAACGTATCGGACGAGGTGGAAGAGTGCCACCCGGCATGAATATCTGGATCGCCGGTGGCGCCTGACTAAATGCGAGGATAAGAACAGCGAGGAGTATGGCCCTCATAGTGGCATTAATTTAGCCACAAAGGCACAAAAAGCACAAAATTTACTTTGTGCTTTTTGTGCCTTTTGTGGCTAACGTTTTTTCTTAGAAGCTCAACTTGCCTGAGAACTGGAGGCGGCGCGCGTTGTTGGTCACAGTGTCGTTGATACGTCCGAAGAGCGTCGACGTGATGACGGCCGTTGGGTTGTCAAACGACGGGTTGTTCAAAACGTTGCGCGCATCCACCCGCAGATCGAAACTCACGCGCTCGGTGATCTTGAATTTCTTCGCGAGCGACGCGTCCCACTGGAAGTAGTTCGGAGCCAGGAAGAAGTTGCGTCCGGTATTTCCGATCGAGCCCGGCGCGGGCGCCGCAAATTGGCTGCGCGTAGCCGCGTCGAACCAGAAGTTTTTGCCTGTCTCCAACACCAGCGAGCCGCTATTTCTCGAACAACCATTGCAATCCGCAGTCGATTGGACCACGTTGCTCACGGTGTTGAGGCCGGAGTAGACCGTGAATGGTCTGCCGGACATCCAGAGCACCGTGCCCGCTGTCTCCCATCCACCGAGGACATACTCCAAAACGCCCGGCATATTAGACAAGAATGTCCGGCCTTTGCCGAATGGCAAGTCGTAAGTGTAAGTGCCCTGAAACACGTGACGCCGGTCGAAATCAGACCACGTGTAGTTCAAATTCCGATCGCGCAGATCGAACGGCGTGCTCGATGCTGATTGAACCGATCCGGTCGAAACGGTACTCAGCGACGGATCCCACGAGCGGTTATCTTTCGACTTCGAGAGCGTGTAACCAAACTGGAATCCCAGGCCCGTATTGATGCGACGTTTGAAGATGAACTGGAGCCCGCCGTAGTTCGAATAGTCACTGCTGTCAAACACGTTCAATCCGCCCGTGAACTGCGGGAAGGGCTGGAAGAAGAACGGCAAACCATTCACGTCGAGCAGCCGTCGACCGCCATTTGCATTCGTACAGATACCGGCAATGACGTCATCCGGTGTCACGCAGGTCCTTTGCGAGACTGCTAGCGCGGCCGTGGCTGCGCTTCCCTGGGTGATAGCGGTTGAATTCAGCGCGCGGAATCGTGTAGTGCCGGCGGTGTTCGCGGAGCTGCCGGTCATCAGCAAGTTGATGAGCGGGCTGTTGTAAGAAGAGCTCGCTCTGACTCGATTGAAAGCTTCGAGGAAGTTCGACTCACCGACTCCGGGAACACCCGCAAATATATTCACCTGGTTGACGTTGTATCCGCCAAGCAGGTGGACTGCATGTTTCCCGATGTAGTTCACTTCGACAACGTTGTTGCCGATCTCGCGCTGGAAGCTCAACGACCATTCGTGGACCTGCGGAAATTGCAGATCCGGATCGAGCACGCTGATCGAGCCGGTGCCGAATGGGTTCGGCTGCCGCAATGCATCGGGAGTTGAAGTGGGCACCAAACCCGCAATCACGGGTCCGATATTTCGGAAGAGACCGCCGCCAGAACCAAAAGATGAATTTGTAGGCCCTACGGCATTTCCGGGCGCGCTCTGGTAAATCGACGAACCAAACAGGAACGTCGCGATTCGATCGGACGCGATGCGATAGTTTCCACGAATCGAAGTCTTGCCGGACTTGAAAGGATCCCAGGCAAAACCAACCGACGGCAGAATCTTGCTGAAGTCACTTCCGAACAATTCACCCTCGACCCATTTCAGTGTGTTTGACGGTGCGGCGCCCAGCTTGACAGGTTGATTGGGAACGAGGATGGGCCGGCCATCGGCGATCGATGGAGTCAGCTTCGGCTCCCAGCGCAGACCAAGATCAAAAACGAGATTCGATCGGACGCGCCAGTTGTCCTGAAAATAAAAATCCAACTCGGTATAGTCCGCTTCGTTCAGCCAGCGAGTCCCAACCGGAAGAAACGCGCTGTTGTTACTCGGATCGGAAACGAAAGCCTGCGACACGCTTCCCACCTTTCCGAGCAGGTCTGCAATCGTGCCACGCAGTCGCGTCAAGTCGTTTGCATTGATGCTCGAGCTACCCGCACTAGGCAGGCCGAAAGCCGTATACAAAGCCTGAGCGTTACTGAAGGTCACCACCGGCTCGATTGCAGAACCCGCTACGTTTGAACGATCGTCACGATGTCGATTGAAGCGGAAGTTGATCCCGCCCTTCAGCGTGTGTGAGCCACGAACCGACGTCATGTTATCGATGAACTGAAGCGTGCGGACGCCGCGTGCGTTGTAAGAGAAGTTAGTGTTTGGCGTCGCCGCGTTAACAAACGCGAACGGAAAACCCGGATCGGGAGTGGGTGTAGCGAAGGTGAAAAAGTATTTGCTGAGACCGAAGATCGCTTCGTTCGTCAAAGTCGGAGTCGGAGACCAGCGCCAGTTAACAGCGAGATTCTTCGGAGTGCGAGACGTGTCGACGAAGTTTGGGGTGTCCGGGAAAATCGGACGGCCACCGTTCGCTGAATCACCAAACGTGCTTTGACTGCCCTGGGCATAGCGAACGTAAAGCAGGCTGTTGTTGCGCAGGTTGAAGTCAAACTTGCTGACGAAGTCATACTGCTTTTCATGTTGCGGCGAACCGAAGTTGAATCCTGCCGTGTTCAAACCATCGCCCACTGTGAAATTGTTTGGCAGCGGCATCGCGTTGATGATACTGCTTAACGTCGGGTCGAAACCGATTCCGGTAGGATTGGCCGCGATGTTGTAGGTAGTGATGCAGGGTTTGTTTGAGGCTGTCGCATCACAGAGCGGAACAACCGGAGCGCCGGCTAAATTCACTGAGGGCGGCGTAGTTTGGCCGGACCCGACCGGAGCGTTCACACCGCCTAAAACATAACGATATATTCCTTGCCGTGCGGTTTGTGTGTAAACCGTGCGCGTCACGAGTTGCGTGTCATACGCACGCAGGAATTGCAGGTTGACGAAGAAGAACGCTTTGTCTTTCGCCCAGCGCGGCCCACCGTCGCCAAAGCCGGGATTGAAAAGTGGACCACCAAGGCTGCCGCCGAAGATGTGCTGCACAAACTGTTCTTTCGGCGCACCGGCGATCGTGATGGGATAACTCTTGGCATCGAACACGGGCGAGCGATAGTACTCAAACGCGTTGCCATGAAAGTCGTTGGAGCCGGAGCGCGTGACGAGTGTGACCTGCGCGCCGCTGCTGCGTCCGAGCTCAGCGGTGAAGTTGCTCGTCACCACTTGAAACTCCTGTACCGAATCCGGGTTTGGACGAAGCGGCGTGAAGTTTGAGCCACCCGCGGTTGACTCGTTGATGTCGATGCCGTCGAGTGTGAAGTTGAAAGCGCGATCGCGCGAGCCGTTGACGTTCACAGCGCCGCCGGTGTTGCCGCCGATGACGACGCCGGGTTGAAAGTTCAGCAGGTCGAGTGGATTTCTTCCGCGCGTGCCGACGATAGGAAGCGCTTCAAGAGTCTTCTGTTCGATCGTGCTGCCGATATTTCCCGAGGTGCTTGTTTGCACCTGCTCGGCGCCGGCTTGAACAGTGACCGTTTCAGTCAAGCCACCGGTTTCGAGCGAAGCATTGATCGTCGCAGGCTGGTTGACGTTAACGGGATTTGCCTGGCTGATGAATCTCTTGAATCCCTGTTTCTCGATCAGGACGGTGTACTTTCCCACCTGGACCAGGTCGAAGGCGTATACGCCGCTATCACTGGTCTCCGTTTTAAAGGAAACTCCGGTAGCTTCATTGGTGAGGGTCACCATTGCTCCGGGCACAGCCGCGCCGTTGGCGTCCTGCACCGTTCCTCCTACGCGAGACGTGGTTCCCTGCCCGCTTGCAACCACGACGAGACAGAACACTAAGAACAAAAACGCAAAGATTGGTTTTCTCATTTTTATCCTCGGCTTTTCGGAGTAAAGGGTTGAGCTACGAAAATTCGGACGGATTATAGATTGTTTTAAGAATAATGGTAGCTAAAGATTTTTATCCTTTCGATTAGAATCGCTGATGCGTGTGAATCCTGAAAAATCTTGTAATCCTGTATGCTGCTGACGTGATCGTAAGGACCGCCAACAGAATTGAGGATGTGGTTTCAGTGTTGGAGTTTGCTGAGCGCGAGGCGCGTTCAGGCTCTCACGTCGCAGTGCTACTGAGCTACGAAGCTGCACCCGCATTTGATCCGGCATTCGTCACGCACGCACCGTCAGACTTTCCGCTCGCGTGGGCCGCGGTTCTTGAAGACGAGCCTAATCTCGGTGAACACTCGTGTACTTCATCTACGGTCTGGGAACCTCTTGTAAGTCGCAACGAATATGATGAATCAGTCTCGCGCATCAGAGAACTGATCGCCGCTGGTGACACTTACCAGGTCAACTATTCGTTTCCATTAACTGCGTCATTCAACGGCGATGCGTTCGCGTGGTATCAAGATCTGTGTGTGGCCCAGGGCGCGCAATACTCCGTCTATCTCGATCTAGGGCGTTACAAAGTGCTGTGCCTGTCACCCGAGTTGTTCTTCGAGCGCTGCGGTGATCATGTTCTAACTAGACCGATGAAAGGCACGGTGCGACGCGGGCGCTGGCTGGGAGAGGATCGCGAGCTGGCCCGGTGGCTTGCAAATTCAGCGAAGGACCGCGCCGAGAACGTGATGATCGTCGATCTGCTGCGCAACGATCTCGGTAAGGTTTCCGTTCCCGGCAGCGTACGCGTGTCGTCGCTGTTCGATCTCGAACGCTTTGAAACTGTGTGGCAGATGACGTCGACAGTCGAATCAACATTACGAGATGGAACTACGTTGGTTGACTTGATGAGCGCGTTGTTTCCGTGCGGATCGATCACCGGCGCGCCCAAGATTCGCACGATGCAGATCATTCGGGAGCTCGAGCGTTTTCCACGCGGCGCATACACGGGAGCGATCGGTTTGTTGAAGCCGGGCGGCGACTGCGTCTTCAACGTCGCGATTCGCACTGTCGTGATTGATACGGAAACCGGGGTGGCGACTTTCGGTGTCGGTGGTGGCGTGACGATCGATTCGACTGCCGAGCGTGAGTATGAAGAGTGTCTGGTGAAGAGCCGGTTTTTGCATTCGAAGCCGCTGGAGTTTCAGTTGTTTGAGTCGATCTTACTGGAAGATGGTGAATATTTTTTGCTCGACGAGCATGTAGCGAGACTCAACGAATCGGCTGAGTATTTCGGGTTCATTGGGACGCGGATTAACGCGGATTTGGAACGGATCGCGGCTGAGAATCCGCGGGGTTCCTTCAAAGTGCGGGTGATGTTATCGAGGGATGGGCGGATTGAGACTCAGGTTACGGCGGTTGAGTTGTTGGGTGAGTTGAGCTGTGTAGAGCTGGCGCGTGAGCCGGTTGATTCGTCGGATCGGTTTCTATATCACAAAACAACGCGGCGACCCGGTGGTGATGGTCTTGTCTTTTGGAATGAGCGAGGTGAGATAACAGAGTCGAGTATAGCGAACGTTGTCGTTCCGATTGACGGAGAGCTCTGCACACCACCGCGTGAATCAGGTCTGCTCGCGGGAGTTTTCCGAAATCATTTATTAGCGCGAGGGGAAATTAAAGAGCGCGTGATCACGATCGAAGAATTCCAGAACGCTCACCAATTCTTTCTGATTAATTCAATCCGTAAATGGATCCGTATAATCCGCGGCTAATACAGGAGGATGGCCTCGCGCTCTTTCCGGAACTCCTGCAATCCCGCATTCCACGACGCCACAATCTCTCTCGCACTATCCCCACGCTTCACGCGCGCGAGCGTGTCGGCATTCACAAGCAATCGCAAGTAACTATCAACCTTCCAATCATTCGGGTACAACTTCCGTAACGCGAGGGCCATCTCGATTCCCGCGAGGAGCGGACGAAACGCCGCGCGATCGGTGACGATAATATTCACTCCACCACACTCCTGATCCTTAAACACCGACGCATTCGGCTTAAATCGCAACGGCACAAAACGCACGCCCGGCACGCCACGTTGATTCAAATACTCAGCGAGCTTGTCACCCTGAATCCACGGCGCACCGACGAGCTCGAACGGCGTGTCAGTACCACGACCAACTGAGACATTCGTCGTCTCGAGTAGACCAACACCCGGATACAGCGTCGCTTCAGTCAGGCTGCGCATGTTCGGCGACGGGTTGATCCACGCGAGGTTTGTTTCGTCGAACCACATCGAGCGCCGCCAACCCTCCATCTTGATCACGCGCACGTCCGCACCGATGTTTCGCTGTTTATTGAAGAGCTGCGCGAGCTCGCCGATCGTTAGACCATGCCGCGTCGGAATCGTGTGGTACGACGTGAACGAGAGTTTGTCGCTGTCGGCGATCGGGCCATCGACGTCGAGACCACCGATCGGATTTGGCCGGTCCAAAACAAACAGCGGCAGCTTTGCTTTTGCGCACTCTTCGAGCAGGTAACCGAGCGTTGAGATGTATGTGTAAAAGCGCACGCCGACGTCCTGAATGTCATACACGAGCGCGTCGAGATCTTTGAGCTGCTCAGGCTTCGGGCGGCGACTCTCACCGTAAAGCGAATAAATCGGCAGTCCCGTCGCGTCGTCTTTCGAATCCGAAACCTTGTCGTCCGCGAGGCCGCGAATGCCGTGCTCGGGCGCGAAGAGCGCGACGAGTTTCACACCCGGCGCCTTGCTGAGTACATCGATCGTTTGCCTGCCTTCGCGATTGCGACCAGTGTGATTAGTGACGAGTCCGAGTCGCAAACCCGCAAGTTGTTTGAAGTTGTCTCGCTCGAGCACATCGATGCCGGTCAACACTCTCGTTGAGCTGCCCGCGCCATCATTGCGAAATGCAAACTGCTGCAAGCTTCGTACGAGCTCGTTGTAATACTTCGCAGACTGCTCGCGCGCGCGCTCGACCACTGCGGTATCAGTGACAGAAGCTGCCACGATCGTCGCCACGCGCCCGCGCAATGGGCCAACATCTCCCTTGCCATCAGGATGCACGCGGTTACTCAGAAACACGACAAACATCTCGCTCGCCGGATCGATCCACAGTGACGTGCCAGTGAAACCAGTATGACCAAATGAGCCGAGCGGAAACAGGTCGCCGCGGTTGCTGGAGAAAGTGGTGTTGATGTCCCAACCGAGACCACGGGTCGCGCCGTTACTCGCCACCACTCGCGGGCGCGTCATCTCAGCGACAGTCAGCGGCGAAAGAATCCGCACGCCGCGATACGTGCCGCCGTTCAGGATCATCTGGCAGTAGATCGCGAGATCGTTTGCAGTGGAGAACAGGCCCGCGTGTCCGGCGACGCCGTTCATGCGATATGAAGTCGGATCGTGGACCTCGCCGCGCAGCCACACTTCACCTTCCGCGCCTGCATTGACGCCGGTGTCGCCGAGATAGCTCATCTGACCACGACGTTTTTCAGTCGGCGCGATCCGCGTAATCAACGTCTGGCTCGGACGAAAGCCTGTGTTGCGCATACCGAGTGGGCGGAAAATGTTCTGCTGCGCAAACTGATCCAGCGGCATCCCACCAGCGCGCGCGACCACTTCACCGAGCGTGATGAATCCGATATCGCTGTAAGTGAAGCGACTCCCGGGCGGATTGCGGAGTGGCTCTTTGATGAGTCTCTTGACAGCTTCATCGTAGCCGGTCCAACGCTCGCGAAGATCAAAATCAGGCGCGTAACCGGAGACATGAGTGAGCAGTTGTTCGATCGTGATTCGATCTCTTCCCTCGCCTTTTAATTCAGGAATATAAACTGATACTGGATCGTTAAGTCGCACCTTGCCGCGTTCCATTAGGATCATGATGCTGGTGGCAGTCGCGACGACTTTAGTGAGACTAGCAAGATCGAAGATCGTGTCGGTTGTCATCGCCTCGCGCACCGGCTCGACTGCGCGCGCGCCATAGGCCTTGTTCCAAACAACCCGCCCCTTCCGACCAACCAGCACAACCGCACCTGGCAACTTTTTATCGGTGATGGCGTCAGCGATGACCGCATCCATCTGCCCCAGCCGCACCGACGACAGTGAAACGGACTCCGGCCTGACGATCGGCACTTGCGCGACCGCCGCATGAGCGAACAGCAGAAGTGATAGCGTGATTCGTAAAGTAGATGGGCGCATGTTCATTGAAAAAGTTTTCTCACGCAGCGGCGCAGCGGCGCAAACGCAAAAGCGCTTCCGTTGCGTCGCTGCGCCGCCGCGTGAGCAAAACTATTTAACTGCCTTCAACTGTATTCCGGTTCCACGCGGGTACAATCCCGGCAGCGAGATCGGCAACCGTCCCACCACATCGATCTCGCCCAGCAACGCGCGCGCGGCCGCCTGCTGCAACGCCGGCATATCTCCATACGTCACGACGTAAGTGCGCAGCCCCCTGAAGTTCTGTAGTAAATAAGGATTCCCGAAACTGATCGCCACGATCGGCTTCTCCTCTGACATTAACCACGACAACGCGCGCGCACCGGCTTGAGGTATGCCGACACTCGAAGCTTGCCCCGAGCGAACCCGCCCATACAACGAAGCGATCACAAGGTCAGCAGCCTTGGCACGATTAACCGCCTTCTGCACCTCTTCCAACGTCGAGCGATCGTCGAGCACCACCGTCTCGACTTTCACGCCCGCGCGGTTGAGTCGCGACACAAACGGGCCTGCGATCCAGTTTCGATCATCGCCGTTCGTCACCGTCAGATTGAAAATGCGCGTCCCCCGTTTCAGCGGCACCAGCTTGTCTTCGTCACGCACGAGCGTGATTGCGTGTTCACCAATCTCAGTCGCGAGCGCCAACACGTCTTTGCTGCCGACCACGCGATCGATCGAATCGATCGGAGTTATTCGATCTTTGACGAGACCGAGATCGTACTTCGCGGCGAGTATGCGGCGCGCCGACTCCTCAACGCGCTGCTCAGTGATACGACCACTCTTCACCGCCTGCAGAACACCGCGAAACGACGCATCGACATCTGCCGGCTTCAGCAGCATGTCGGCGCCCGCTTCCAACGCGCGCACCGCAGCTTCTTCCTGCGTGAAATAAATCGTCAAGCCACTCATGCTCAGCGCGTCTGTGACGATCATTCCGTCAAACTTGAGATCGTTTCGGAGGATGTGGCCGATCACGGGAGACATCGTCGCCGGCATCGCGGCTTTCTCTTCGATGATCTCGCCGTTCTGGTCCGTGTCGGTTGGTTTCGACTTGATGTTCTCGGGCAATGGCTTGACGGCGGTGGCGTCGATCTGCGGGAGGGCGATGTGGCCCACCATTACCGCGCCCACACCAGCATCAACGGACGCTTTGAATGGCACGAACTCGACGGAGTTCAAGCGCTCGCGACTCACGTTGATCTCTGGCAGGCCGCGATGAGAATCGACGGCAGTGTCGCCGTGTCCGGGAAAGTGTTTCGCAGTCGCGATCGCGCCGGCGTTTTGCGCGCCTACAGTGAACGCGGCGGCAAATCGCGAGACGTCCGCCGGATCTTCTCCATACGAGCGCACGTTGATAACAGGATTGGCGGCGTTGTTGTTGACGTCGACTACGGGCGCGAAGATCTGTTGCACACCGAGGGCGCGTGCTTCGCGTGCGGTGATCTCGCCCTGGCGCCGCGCGTATTCGGGGTTGCCGGTGGCGGCGACGGCCATGTTCCACGGAAAGTTGACTGTGTCGTCAAAGCGCATGCCCGCGCCG
>Ga0207710_10000591_pt1 | contig 21390 bp, 15 predicted proteins | sample KBSS24metaG_FD_184400 | JGI IMG/M metagenome (GOLD analysis project Ga0207710, IMG submission 184400) | Switchgrass rhizosphere microbial communities from Kellogg Biological Station, Michigan, USA - KBS S2-4 metaG (SPAdes) (version 2) | ecosystem: Host-associated > Plants > Roots > Rhizosphere...
GGCCAACAACCACGCGAGCCCCGATCCGGCGACTAATGCGATCAGCGTAGCTGCCGTGGCTACGGCGAACGAAAGCCTAATGGGAAACCAGTTGATCACGGGTGTCTCGCAGCATGATACAAGAAAACAGTGTCCCGACAATTATTCCGCAGAGGTCCCACTGCAGATCGGTGGCCGTGTCGTAAGGTCCCCAGATGCGGTGCCCGCCGAAATAGATCTCGTCCCACAACTCGATGATCTCGTAGATCGCCGACAAGCTAAACACGATCGTGGCAGCGAAGAATGCAGTGAGTCTGAGTGGCAGTCTAAGCCCGCGCTGTTGCAGCACGCGGCCAGTAAGCCAAACAATGATCGGGCTGACGAGCACTTGCACGGTCATGTGTGCAAACTCGTCGTACTGCATTGGACCAAACTGCCGGCCGTACATGCGAAAGAAGTTTCCGAGTGCGTCGACTTGCAACGCGAGAAAGACGAGCACGAGCAGTGTCAAAGGAATCTGGATGTTGAGACGAATGCGAACGTACGAATAAAACAATGTCAGAAAGATAATGACGAAGATCGTGTTGAAGGCGAGCGAGAGATAGCACATCTTCGTGAGGAACGCTGCGCCCGCGACGAGTGAAAGCATGACTAACGGTGTTTCGAGATAGCGCCACGTCGATCTTGTTTTTGCCTGCCCCGGCGCTACCGCGCTCGGTTCTGTATAATCGCTCATGTGACGTTCCTTAAGACAAAGGTTTTGCGATTCGAGTCGTTGCCTTCTACCAACACCGAGCTGGCGCGACGTGCGTCGGAAGGCGCGGCGGAAGGCCTTGCGATTGTTGCGGATGAGCAAACTGCGGGCCGGGGTCGTTTGCAGCGCGCGTGGTCGTCGCCTAAGGGTGCGGGGCTATACTTCAGCATTCTGCTGCGGCCAACAATCCCTCAGAATTACTGGCCTTTGATCACGTTCATGGCTGCGCTCGCTGTTGGCGACGCGTTGCGTGAAGCGGCGGGCGTGCAAACGGACATCAAGTGGCCCAACGATCTTCTTTCAGGTGAAAGAAAAGTTTGCGGCATCCTGGCCGAGGCGATCGACACTCCCGCCGGGCGCGCCGTGATACTCGGGATCGGGATCAACCTGACGCAAAATGCCTTTCCACCGGAACTCGCGAACCTCGCCACTTCAGTGTCAGAGGCGATGGGTGACGTGCCCGACCGCGAACAGATCCTGGTGGCATTGTTGGATGCGCTGTCTGGTTGGTATTCGCGGCTTAAAGATCCGGAGCAGATCATCGACGCCTGGTCCAACCGTTCTTCTTATGCGATCGGAAAGCTGGTCCAGGTGAGTAACGGTGATGACGTTTGGCAGGGAACTACTTGTGGCGTTGAACCCGACGGCGCCCTCCGCCTCCGCACAGCAAGCGGCGAGATCAAATTGGTAAGAGCAGGAGACGTTTACAGTTTAAGATCATGATTATCAGGATGTAATTCAGGTGACATGCGCATTATCCTAAACACGTTCGGTTCGTTCGGCGACATTCACCCATACATCGCGATTGCGCTCGAGTTGCAGCGCCGCGGTCATGTGCCTGTCATCGCGACCATGCAGGGCTATCGCGAAAAGATCGAAGGCGCAGGTTTGCAGTTTGCGCCTGTCGGCCCGGACGTAGACCTGCCCAAGGAACAGGGTACAGAACTCGTCGAGAAGATCATGGAGCCAAAGACTGGTCCGCGGTTTCTGACCGAGGGATTAATCTTTCCGGCCGTGCGCGACAGTTATGCTGATTTGTCGAAAGTAGTCGAAGGCGCCGATCTGCTTGTTACGCATCCAGCGGCGCCTGCCGGTCCGCTCGTGGCACGCAAGACCGGCATGCCGTGGGTCTCAACTGTCCTCGCGCCTTTCTCTTTTTATTCATCCTACGATCCACCGGTCCCGCCCTTCTGGCAATGGACCAGAAAGCTGAGCGTGCTTGGACCAGGCGTGATGGGATTCTTCCTCGGCGTAATGAAGGGCACCTACAAGGCGAAGGCCATCACCGACTTCCGCGACGAGCTCGGACTTTCAAATACCGGCAATCCGATGTTTGAAGGCCAGCATTCACCCACGCTCGTCCTCGCATTGTTTTCAGAACTGTTTGGCCAACGACAACCCGACTGGCCATCGCAAACCGAGATCACGGGCTTCTGCTTTTACGACGGCAATCACAACGTCGAGATTCCGATCGAGTTCAAGCACTTTTTGGACAACGGCGCGTCACCGATCGTCTTCACGTTGGGTTCGTCGGCTGTCTGGGTCGCGCGTGATTTTTACGAGGAGAGCATTCGGGCAGCAAAGCGTCTCGGGCGTCGTGCGGTGTTGCTCATCGGTGACGAGCGCAACCTGCCGCGCGTGCTTCCCGAAGGAATCATCGCGCTCGACTACGTACCGTATGAAGCTTTGCTGCCGCGCGCGTGTGCGGTGGTCCATCACGGCGGCGTCGGCACGACTTCACATGCGTTGCTGGCTGGTGTGCCGACGTTGATTGTCCCGTTTGCTTTCGATCAATCAGACAATGCGGAACACGCACGCAAAGTCGGAACGAGTCGCACGCTTTATCGCGATAAGTATCTCGAGACGAGAGTCGCGGATGAGCTGCACGAGCTGCTGCGACAGCCGTCGTACGCGCGTCGCGCGATGGAAGTCGGCCAGCGTTTGAAACAGGAGAATGGCCCGGCTCGGGCTGCGGATTTAATCGAACAGTTGCTGTCTGGAAAACGAAACCGCACAGAGGAGACTGTCTATGCTACTGGCGATTGACGCCGGGAATACAAACATCACGCTCGGACTCTTTCGCGAGCAGGAGTTGATCGCGCAGTGGCGACTGATTACCAGTCGCGAGCGCAGCGGTGACGAGTACGAAGCTGACGTGCGCAGTGTGTTTGAGCGCGCCGGCATCGATCGCAAAGAAGTGAAGGGAATCGCGATCGCGTCGGTCGTGCCGCAGTTGGACCACGCGCTCAGGCAGATCGCGGCGAGTTTCTCGGTGGAACCGCTGTTTGTCGACCACACGACCGACACCGGTTTGAAGCTACTTTACCATCCACCGTCAGATCTCGGTGTCGACAGAATCGTCGATGGTGTGGCGGCGATGAACAAGTACGGCACGCCTTGCATCGTCGTTGATTGCGGCACCGCCACAACGTTCAATGCCATCAGTAAGAACAACGAGTTTCTCGGTGGCGCGATCAGTCCCGGGTTGTTTACATGTGCCAATGCCTTGTTTCAGCGCGCTGCTAAACTGCCGCGCGTCGAATTTGCGCGCCCGCGCGTGGCGATCGGGTCTTCGACAGTTGCGGCGATGCAGTCGGGGCTTTATTACGGCTACGCAGGATTGGTTGATCGTGTGATCGAGGAGATGCTCGAGGGCCTGGGTCCTGTATCGACTATCGTTGCGACAGGCGGACTCGCGCCACTCATCATCGATGCCTCACAGTATATCGGTGACATCGACGAGACCCTCACGCTTGACGGCTTGCGTATCGTCTACGAGAGAGTATCCGTTTGAACTACTTCAACTACTTCACCGAAATCGAAGACGCATTCGTTCGCCGGCGCGGCAAGCACTTGTTTCTGAGTCCGATGGATTGGGCGTTGATGGAGACGTGGAAGGAGCAGGGGATTCCGCTGCACATCGTGCTTCGCGGCGTCGAGAAATCGTTTGATTCGTACGAGGCTCGACCGCGCAAGCGAACGGTGAAGACGCTGCTTTATTGCCAGGAAGAGGTTGAAGCGCAGTACGCGGAATGGGTTGAAGCGCGCGTCGGATCTGCAACGGGCACAGCGGAGCCTGAATCTGATAAGACACCGTTTTCGTTTGCGGCAATCAGTGAACACTTGCAGCGCACTCGTAATACGTTGACTGAGCTCGCGAAGTCGCGAAACGATGATCTTTCTGAAGCGTTAACGCGCGCGGCTGCGTTGCTCGTCGACATCGAGAAAGACTTTGCTAGTGGCGCGACGCTCGACACGCGCAAACTCGAAGACTCTCTGACTGGTCTCGAGCGAATGCTGAACGACTCGATGCTCTCCGTTGCCGGTGCGAGCACGTTGGATGAATTTAAAAAGGGAGTGAAGGATCAGCTCAAGCCCTATCGCGCGCAAATGGACGCCGCGGCGTACAAGCAGACTTTCGACAACCTGTTGCTGAAGCGTCTGCGAGAGCAGTTTGCCATCCCGCGCCTGAGCCTCTTTTTTGTTTAGCCACAGAAATGCTTCTTCTTTGCGCCTTTGCGCCTTTGCGTGAGAAATTTAATTTTGTGAGTTTTGAAGTGGAGATCGAGCGAATCCTGCCTGGCGGCCTGGGGTTGGCCCATGCTGGTGGGAAGACTGTTTTTGTTTCCCTTGCCGCACCCGGAGATCGTGTGCGCGTGAAAGTCGAACGCGAGCAGGGAAACGTTTTGTTTGCCTCGATTGTAGAGATCCTCACGCCGTCGCCAGTAAGGATCGAGCCGCCGTGCCCGTACTTTGGCCGTTGCGGTGGTTGTGACTTTCAGCAACTCACTTACGAAGCGCAGCTGGCCGCGAAGTCGGAGATGATTCGCGATTGCCTGCATCGCATCGCTCGTCTCGAGAACGTTCCCGATATCGTCGTTACGCCTTCGCCAAACGAATGGCGCTATCGCATGCGCGCGATGTGGCAGCTCGATCAGGACGAGCACACGATTGGTTACTACGAGCGCGGCTCTCGGCGTGTTTGCGACGTAGTTGACTGCGCGGTTCTCCGTCCGGAGTTGCAAGCAAAGCTTGAAGAGGTGCGGGCGACTGAGTGGTCTCAGTTTCCACCGGATTTGAAACACCTTGATGTGGTTGCAGGCGAAGAAAACGTCTCGTTCGCGCCAGGCTTTGCGAATTTCGAGACGCGTGAGCTGAGCTTGAGCGTTCGCGGCGAGGTTTATCGCTGCAACGCTGAGGCGTTCTTTCAGATCAACCCGTCGCTGCTTGGGCCACTGATTGAGTTTGCGCTGGGCGATGCGTCAGGCGAGAGCGCGCTCGATCTTTACAGCGGTGTCGGGCTCTTCACGTTGCCGTTATCGAGGCGGTTTCAGAGAGTGACGGCGGTGGAGGCGAATCCGGTTGCGGTACGTTTTGCGCGTCGAAATCTACAAGACACCAAGGCGCGCGTGATCGCAGCCGGTGTCGCTGAGTGGTTCAGAAGTGCACCGGTGCGTGAGGTGGAATTTGTTCTGCTCGATCCACCACGAGCAGGCGCTGAATCAGCGGTGATTAAAGGCATTTTGGATCTTCATCCGCAGCAGATCTCTTACGTCTCTTGTGATCCCGCGACACTCGCCCGCGATCTCCGGAAACTCGTTGCCGGCGGCTACACGATCCATTCGATCCGCGGTTTTGATCTGTTCCCGCAGACTCATCATGTGGAAACAGTCGTGCGCCTAATCTTGCAAATCCGGTAATCTTGTCTAAACTGGCTCACAACAATGCGTCCTCACAGCAATCTATTCTCTCACTATCCGCTCATTCACCTTGCGGTGGCATTCTCCGCCGGCATCTGCATCGCAGGTTCGTTGAGATTTTCATTGATTGCAGACTTAGTGTTTACGGTCCTTACACTGATTCTCTTCATCAAGCAGCGCTTTCGACTAACCGCCCTGGCATTGCTAGCAGCGATGTTCTTCACTGGCGCGACACTCGCCACTCTGGAGCGACGCGTAGACCAAGCGCGTGAGCTCAAGAATCTCATCGAACAATCAGAAGACGAGCCGCTCACACTCACCGGCTGGCTCGATGGCCCACCTGAGTTCGCGCGCGATCGCGTTTATCTCTCGTTGCGCGTTGAGAACGTAACCGGACGTGTTTCCTTACTGGTGACACTTCGAGATGCGAACGAATTCAACTCTTTACAACTCCATTACGGTTCACGTATTCGCGTAACAACAACACTCGATCGCACCGGCAACTACCGCAATCCCGGTGTCTCCTCGCTCACGGAATTTCTCGACCGCAACGGTTACGACGCGACTGGAATAATTAAAAGCGCCGCCGCAATCACACGCCTCGACGACAAGCGTGTATTTCCGCCACTCGCATGGCTCTACGATTGGCGGTTGCGCCTGCAACAACAAATCGACACCCGCTTCCAACCAGAAACCGCAGGCGTCCTCGACGCGACCTTGCTCGGCAATCGCTACAACCTCTCGCCTACGGCCTCCGAACGCTTTCGCGAAGGCGGCACATTCCACGTACTCGTCATCAGCGGCTTGCACATCAGCTTCATCGGCGCTGTCGTATTTCTGATCGCGAAGCGTTTGACTCGACGCAGGCTGCTGCAATTCGTGTTTCCGGCACTGATCGTTTGGGCTTACTCGTTTGCGGTCGGTGCGGACGCGTCAGTGGTGCGCGCGGCGTTGATGTTTACGTTTGCAGGCGTCGCGACGATTCTATTTCGGCAATCGAGCTCGCTGAATGCATTAGGCGGCGCAGCGCTGGTCTTGCTGGTTCACAGTCCGAAAGAGATCTTCGATCCGTCGTTTCAACTAACGTTTCTGTCGGTGCTTGCGATCGTGGTGCTCGCGTGGCCATTGCTGTCGAACATGTCGGCGATCGGCGCGTGGTATCCGACGCGCTATAGGCCCTACCCGCCCGTCTGCTCGCGTGGATTCAAGACTGTTTGCGAAGTGTTGTTCTGGCGCGAGAAAACGTGGGCACAGGAAATCACGCGCACGACGCACACGTATCGTTTGTTCAAAACACCGCTTGCGCCATGGCTCGAGCGATATTACGTGCAGGCAATTTTGCGGTACACGTTTGGCGCTGTTCTCGTGTCGGTAAGTGTGCAACTGATGCTGTTGCCGCTGATGATCGTTTACTTTCACCGCATCTCGCTGGCGTCGCTTTTGCTGAACATCGTTGTGAGTTTCCTCCTGGCCGTGCTGGTTGTAGTGGCATTGTTAGCGTTAATGATTGGGCAAGCTCCGCTGTTCAAACTTGCAGACGCGATTAACTGGTTGATGGTGCACAGCGTCGATCCGTTCTCGAAATTCGATTGGGCCACATTCAGGCTACCGGAGTATTCAGGGCGGGCCGCGCTGATCTACGCGGTCTATTACTTACCTTTGCTAATTCTAATCATCGCGTTATCTCACTGGCGCCCACTCGCGTTGCAAGCTGAACGTCGCTGCAAACTACACCGCTACGTTCTTCCACTCACGTGTGCACAACTGCTTCTGCTTGCCGTTCTCATTCTGCATCCACTCAGTCACCGCGCAGAGCATAGGCTGCGCGTTGACTTCCTCGACGTGGGCCAGGGCGACTCAGCGCTCGTCACAATGCCTGATGGAACGACACTCCTCATTGACGCAGGGGGAAACCCGATGGATTCAACTCGCCGGATTGGTGAGACTGTCGTGTCGGAATACCTTTGGTGGCGAGGCTTGAGCGAGATTGATTACGTGCTGGCCACGCACGCCGATGCCGATCACATCGACGGCCTGAACGATGTTCTCAAAAACTTCACTGTCAGAAGTGCTCTCATAGCGCGGCGCCCTGCTGACGATCCTGAGTTCGCAAAGTTCGCGCAGACACTCGCACGCACCAACACGCACTCGGAAATGATCGAGGCTGGTGATGTAATCCATTTCGGAGATGTTACCGTAAGCGTGTTATGGCCGCCCGCTACTGGCGAGAAGTCAACGAACAACGATTCGATCGTGCTCCAAATTCAGTATCGTGAGCGCTCGATACTGCTCACGGGCGACATCGAACAAGCTGCGGAGCGTTCTCTCCTCACGTCACAACAAGAACTGCACGCCGACGTGATTAAAGTCCCGCATCACGGCAGCAAAACATCTTCAACAGAAGGTTTCGTCGCTGCGACCAACCCGGCAGTCGCAATCATCTCAGTCGGACGCACCTCACGCTTCGGTCATCCACACAAGGAAGTTGTTGAGCGCTGGCAGTCGAGCGGAGCCACAGTTCTCACGACCGGCCACAGCGGCACGATCACCATCACCACTGACGGTCACGATCTCAGCCTCAAAACCTTCATTCAGCCACAAAAAGGCACAAAAACACAAAATGTTTTCTGAGAGGGAATCGTGCGTGAACCTTTCTTATTTTTGTGTTTTTGTGGCTAAAAACCGTACTTCTTCATTGTGGCTTTGCCTCGCGGCGAGGTGAGGAAGGTGATGAAGGCGCGTGCGGCTTGCTCGTTTTTGGTGGTCTTCATGATCGCGAGGCCCTGATCGATCGGCTGGTGCAGTTCTTCGGGTATGAGCGTCCAGCGACCGCTGCTGGGTATGCTCAACGACAACGGAACGATTGCCACTTCAACGTTTCCAGTCTCGGCATACTGCATCGTCTGTCGAACGTTGTCCCCGTAAACGAGCTTCGGTTGCACACGGTCCCAGATGCCGGCGCTTTGCAATGCCTGCTTCGCCGCGAGCCCGTACGGCGCGTGGTCGGGATTGGCGATCGCGATGCGCTGCACTTCAGGCCGCGCGAGGTCAGCGATACCTTGCAGCCGGATATTAGTCTCATTCGGCATCCAGAGGGTGATACGCCCGCGCGCGTAGGTCGCTTTTGAATCCGAAATGATCAGTCCCTTCTGGTCCAACTCATCGATGTAACTCACACTCGCTGCCGCGAACAGATCAAACGGCGCCCCATTCTCGATCTGGCGCGTGAGTGTTCCAGTCGAGCCAAACACAAACACGATTTTTGTTTTGGTAGCTGATTCGAACTCGCGCCCGAGCTCTTCGAATACCGGCGTAAGGTCGGAAGCTGCGGCGACAGTCAATTCGCCATGAGCAGCAATGGTTGTCGATGCGGGATTTTTATCCTTGCACGCGGTGACGCACGCCAGCGCTAGTAGTAACGCGGCGAGCGGCGCCAGCCGCGTCTCAAGTCGGGAAATCATTGGGCGTGTAAAGGTCTATCTGCGAACTACCCACCTTGTAAGTTTTCAACACACCGAGCGGCGGCGCATAAATGTGAACAGTGATGAGGTCCTGACCACTATCTTCGGGATTTCCCAGTCGATGAATGTCCGGTAAACCGGCGCCGGTGACGGTGCCCGTTGGACATTCGCGGCCCGTGTCGTAACACAAACCCTTGTCTTCCTTGTATGCAAACATCGTTTCCCACATCAAGCCTTTTTGAACCTTCACGACACCGTGTGAGCCGTTGTGATCGTGAATCGGCGTCTGCTGGCCTGGGCGCCAACAGATCACCAGCATCTCGACCGCATCATTGCGGCAAACTCGATGGCGCCAGTAATTGCCTTCCTTGAAACCGCAGTAAGGCTCGAGATCGAGATCGCTAATTTCGACATTCGAGACCCAGTCGTTCAACTGTTCGAGCGTTGGCGGACTGGTTTGGCTGTTCAGGCGTTCGATTAGGTCAGAAAAGGTCAGTGTCGATACGGCTTGCATCAGGTGGAAATCTAACACGGATTGGACGGATTTTAAAAACCGATCTACACGGATGATTTCAGGGTGATTCTGAGATCGCGGACGTTGGTGCCGGTGGGGCCGGTGACGATCAGGTCGTTCAGTTGTTCGAAGAAGGTGTAGGAGTCGCTGCGCGCAAGATATTGTTCGGCGTCGAGGTTCAGGTTTCGAGCGCGGTGGATGGTTGTTTCGTCGGCGATGGCGCCGGCGGCTGGGCTGTTACCGTCGATGCCGTCAGTGCCAGCGCTCAGGATGACGAGGTGTGAGTTTGTGTTGAGATTGATGGCGCAGCGCAGCGTAGTCTCAAGATTTCTGCCGCCGCGCCCGTCGCCACGGACGGGACAGGAGAATTCGCCGCCCGAGATTGTGCACGAAGATTGGTCAAGCGCGCTGGCCAGAAGAAGTTCGCAGCCTTCCTCGATTGGTTGTTCACGGATGTGGTCCAGCGTGGCGCAGGTGTAGCCGAGCTCGCGTGCTTTTTGTGCAGCGGCGTTGAGGGCTGTTTGGTTGTCGAGGAGAACCTGGGATGAGCCGGTGATGGGTTGCGGTGAGTGTTGCGCCCGCACGGCTTTCATGATCGATGCCGGCAATACTTCATCGAGATGATAGTGTTCGACGACTTCGATGGCGCTCGGTGCGTCTGCTGGTGAGTTGAGTGTTGGGCCAGAAGCGACGCTCGCTTCATCACCGGGATTCGTGTCGGAGACGATCAGGGTGATCATCTTTGCGTGCGGTGCGCGACGCGCGAGTCCGCTGCCTTTGACGGCGGAGAAGGCGCGGCGCACTGAATTAATTTCCGAGATGCGTGCGCCGCAGGAGACGAGATCCTGGTTTGCTGCACGGAGATCGTCGAGTGAGATATCGTCACTGATGGGCCACTCGATCATTGCCGAGCCGCCGCCTGAGATCAGGAAGATCACAGTTCCTTGTTCGTTGTTGGCGCGGTCGAGAAGCGTGAAAGCGGCGCGTGCGGCAGCTAAGCTAGCTTCGTTAGGGAGTGGATGGCCGCCGATAAAGCTTTGCCAGCGTGTTGAGTGGTGAAGTGAGGTTGAGACGATGACGCCGGCGGACAGCTTGTCGCCGAGAGCGTCGTCAAGGCCGAGGGCCATCGAGGTTGCGGCCTTACCGATGGCGATTGAATAGAGTGGTCCAGCAGAAAGTTCGAGTCCTGTGATCGCGTTTCTGACAGCCGGACGAGGATCGACTGATGAGAGAGCGTGATTGAAGATCGCACGAGCGTGCCGGTGGAGTTCGTGTAGATCAGGCACAGTCGTTGAACAAGATTACATGATTTACAAGATGAAAAACTTTCGTGTTTTTTGTGCCTTTTCGTGGCTAAAAATTCTTTGTGGCTAAACGTCTGCGGCGGCCATTTCGTCCCAGTCGGCCACCATCTCGTAAGCGCGGCCGAGGACGGGACGAGGACGCGAGCCGTCTGCCTGCCCGATCAGCCCTTCCTTTTCCATCATGTCGAGAATCGCAGCGGCGCGACCGTAACCGATGCGCAGACGTCGCTGCAACACTGACGTCGAGGCGCGTTTCATCTCCACACAGATTCGCAAAGCTTCTTCAAACAACTCGTCGTGCTCGCCGCTCGCGCCCTCGAGCCCGAGCGCATCTTCTTCTGATTGCGTGATGCTCTCGTCGTAAGCCGGCGGACCCTGCGCCTTGATGTGCGCGACGATCTTACCGATCTCGGTCTCGTCGATGTACGCGCCGTGAACGCGAATCAGTCGCGACGTGCCTGGCGGCAGGAACAGCATGTCGCCGCGTCCGAGCAGTTGCTCCGCTCCGTTGGTGTCGATAATCGTGCGCGAGTCGATCTTCGACGACACACGGAACGAAATACGCGACGGGAAATTTGCCTTGATCAAGCCAGTGATCACGTCGACTGACGGTCTTTGCGTTGCGAGCACGAGGTGAATACCGACGGCGCGCGCCATCTGCGCGAGTCGCGTGATCGACTCTTCAACTTCACGCCCGGAGGTCATCATCAAGTCGGCGAGCTCGTCGATGATGATGACGATGTAAGGCAGCGGCTTCCACGGCTCGCCCTTGTCGTCGTATTCCTTGACGAGGTTGCGTCGCATGATCTCGGTGTTGTAGCCGTCGATATTGCGCACACCCCAACCGGCGAGGTCACGATACCGGCGCTCCATTTCGGCCACGGCCCACTTGAGCGAGCGCGAAGCAAGCTTCGGATCGACGATGATCGGCGTCGCGAGATGTGGAATGTCTTCGTAGAGCCCGAGCTCGAGGCGCTTCGGATCGATGAGGATGAACTTCACTTCATCCGGCCGCGCGCGATAGAGAATCGAGACAATGAGCGCGTTCACGCCGACGGACTTACCGGAGCCCGTCGTACCGGCGATCAGCAGGTGCGGCATCTTCGCGAGATCGGCGACGTAGTTCAGACCATCGATCGTCTTGCCGAGCGCGATCGTCAGTTTCGACCCCGACTCCTGAAACGCGCGCGATTCGATCACTTCGCGCAAAAAGATCGTTTCGCGACGCGGGTTCGGCACTTCGATACCGACGTGCGGCTTACCGGGCATACGGTCGATGCGAATCGACTCCGCTTTCAACGCCAAACACAGATCATCGACGAGCGACACGACGCGCGAGTATTTCACACCCGGATCCGGCTTGAACTCGTAAGTCGTAACCACTGGACCAGGACAGATATGTTTGATCTGCCCGGTGACATTAAACTCTTTACACTTCTCGGCCAGCCGTGTCGCCAGACTCAAAAGTTCCGCATCGGCCTGCTCGCTGTGTGGCGGCGCTTCGTTGAGAAACTCGAGTGTCGGCAAACCATAATCGCTATAGTTAACACGACGCGCCGGGTCGAACGGCAGTTTGCCCGTCGCGGGCGCTTCGGCTTTCACGCGCAACACAGACGCGCCCTTGACCATCTCTTCCGCGTCGTCTTCTTCCTCAGCCGTGACATCGGGAATGATCGACCGTCTTCTTCCCGTAACGACCGGAGGCGTGGCAACACCAACCCCAGCGCCGGCAGCACTCGCGCTGGCTGCGACTGCTGTTGCCTGTGGCTCGATCGCCGTGGATCTCGCTTCCGTCCGAATCACTGGCGCCGGTTCAACGGCGGGCTTGATCGGCTCCTTCATGAAATCGGCGACGCGCTCCGCAGGGGTCAGATTCACAGTCTGCTTCAACGCGTTCTTCGCCGCTTCACGTTCGGCTTTGATTGCGGCCTTCGTCTCTTTCTTTAACCGCGTCTGCTCAGCACGCATCACCCGCCACGCGCGGAAGCGTTCCGGCAGCTTCCCGACAAACGCGAATCGCGAACCGATCGCGTGGGCGAGGATTTCGTAAAGTCGAACAAACGAGAAATTCGTCGCGAGCAACAAGCCCGTCGCTGCGATCGCGACCAGCAACACCGTCGCACCAACATTGCTAAGCCCACTTGCGAGTCCCTGGGCTACTACCGCACCAAGCAGTCCACCCGGTTGCACACTCGAATCAAACAACGGATGCAGTTGCGAGATCGACAACAATGCCGACGCCGACACAACGAGTATCACGAGCCCGACGATGCGCGTCCACGCACTGTGAATCGTGGCTCTATGAAAACGTCGCCACGCCGCGGCGAACAGAAGCAACGGCAGCAGGAAAGCGGCGAGACCGATAAGCTGAAAGCCGGTGGCGGCAACGTTCGCGCCGATAAATCCGGCCCAGTTGTGCGTCTCACTTCCGCCCGCCGAGTTCCACGACGGATCGTTCGGGTAGAACGCGGCCGAGATGAAGCAGAGCGCCAGCAGTAATCCAAACGCGATGAAGAGAATCGCGAAGATCTCATTGCCACGACCGGCGCGCGGAAGAATCACGCGCGGCTTTTCTTCAATGTGTGTTGCCATTCAAAACTCCAACTGAAATGCCTACGCAGCCTTGCGAGCGAGCAGGTAGGCTTTGATGAAGTCGTCGATGTCGCCGCCGAGCACTGCCTCGACGTTACCTCGTTCCAGCTTAGTGCGAGTGTCTTTTACGAGCTGATAAGGGGCCAGCACATAACTCCTGATCTGAGACCCGAATGAAATATCGGCCTTGTTGGCTTCGAGCTCGGCGGTTTCGGCGCGCCGTCGTTCCAACTCGAGTTCATAAAGACGTGAGCGCAGCACCTGCATGGCGACGGCTCGATTTTGATGTTGTGAACGTTGGTTTTGACAGGATACGACGATCCCGGTCGGTATGTGAGTAATGCGAACGGCTGAATCGGTAGTGTTGATATGTTGTCCGCCCGCGCCCGTGGCGCGATAAGTATCGACACGCAAATCTTTGTCGTTGATTTCTACTTCGATGTCCTCGTCGATCTCCGGATAGACAAACAGAGATGCGAATGAAGTATGTCGCCGCGCTGCCTGATCAAATGGCGAGATGCGGACCAGGCGGTGTACGCCGGCTTCGGCAGCCAGCAGGCCGTAGGCGTATTCACCTTCAACTCTGAATGTAACGCTCTTCAGTCCCGCTTCCTCGCCTGGTTGATACTCGAGCACTTCAGCTTTGAAGCCGCGTTGCTCGGCCCATTTGAGATACATGCGCAGCAGCATCTCGGCCCAGTCCTGCGACTCGGTGCCGCCCGCGCCCGGATGAATCGTGCAAATAGCGTTGCGGCGATCGTTGTCGCCGGCAAGCAGCATTTCCGTTTCGGCCTGGCTCAGATCGTGCTCGAGTTGTTCAAGCAACGACTGCAGCTCTTTGATTGACGACTCGTCTTCTTCGGCAAACTCAAAGAGCACTTCGGCGTCGGCGATCCGTGATTCAAAATCTTCCTGGCGCTCAACCTTCTTCTCGAGTCGACTCCGATCCTGCAAAAGTTTCTGTGCGGCCTCCTGATCGCTCCAGAAATCGGGCGACGAGGCCTGGGCTTCGATACGGTTCAACTCCTCGCGACTTGCAGGGACATCAAAGAAACCTCCCGAGCTGGTCCACGCGCGCGCGGAGAGTGTCGAAGTTAGTGCGTAGCTCTTGAATTGATAAAGGGTCCATCTTGTTCATCTTGTAAATCTTGTAATCCTGTCTACAACTGCTCCAACAAAAATAATCGTCGTCATCACCGCGCAAACGTACACGAACAAATCGCCGTGCCGCGTGTAAAAAGTGTCTCTCGTCTCGCCCGGGTGATTCGTCCATACCCGAACAGCCGGCTGAAACGGCTCAGTCAGACCGTAGACGAATCCGCCCTCGTTTATATATGCCGACAAGCCACTGTTCGTAACACGGTACACCGGCCGGCCGTTTTCCACCGCGCGAAAGATCGCATTCGCGAGATGTTGTCGCATCACGGCTGTCGGTCCGAGGTATCCGTCGTTCGAGATATTGATCAGCACCTCGGCTCCATCGTGAGCCAACCGCCGCGCGATCCACGGATACGCTGACTCGATACAGATGAAGACGCCTGCTTTGCGATCACCGAACGGCATCAACGTGTAGTTGCTGCCCGGAGTGAACTCACCGACGATGCCACTTATCAAAGACGCTCCCGGTAACCATTGGGGGAGCGGCACATATTCGCCAAACGGCATTAGGCGAATCTTATCATACTGCGAGATCAGGCGGCCCTCTTCATTTACGAGCAGCGCGGAATTGTATGAGCCATCGTTCGGCGCCGGCTCGAGCGAGTTGAAGAGCAGCGACGTGTGATTTTGTCTGGTGAAGTCAGCAACGAATTCCCTAAATGTTTTGTTGGAAGCGTAAGTGAAGTTCATCGGCGACTCGGGCCAGATCACGAGTCGTGGTCCCTGTGCCTCGCTCGGTTCGGTGAGTCCTTTTGTGCTCAGCGCTACGTGTCGTTCGATCAGCGCGGTTGTTTCTTCCGCACTCTTCACCGGATTCATCGGCACGTTTGGCTGAACCGCGACGATCTTCACCATGCGCTCGAAGTATGTCACGCGGCGGTCATACGTCCCGGGCAGGGAACGGTGGATCGCGGTCCAGACACCGAACGCGATGATGAGTGCGGCGGCGATGGACAATGCGGTGCGGTTGATGATCAGCAGTGCGATTGCTGCATTGATCGCGACGAGCAGAAAGCCGACTGCGTAGACGCCGCCCCACGTAGCCGGTGCGATGATCTGGTTGTGATAGGCCTGCGAGTAACCGAGCGCGTTCCAGAGTTGGCCCGTGACCTCGAGACGAAGCCATTCGCATGTGATCCAGAATATGGGCGCCAGCAGGATTGCCATGCGTCCCCATTTCTGAATCGCAAGTGCGAGCAGCGCTGCGAAGAGACCATGAAAGACGCCGACGACGATAGCGCCGGGGATGAGTAATAAATAGGCCACGACGGTCGGTAGCCCGCCGTAGTGGATCATCGAATACGTCAGCCAGTAACAGGTTGTGTAGAAGAAGACTGAACCGGCGGCCCAGCCCAGAATGAAGGCGCGCAATGGTGAAGGGCGTCGCGCGATCACGACGAGCAGCGGCACGAGACCGATCCACGCGAGCAGGTAATACTCGAAGTTTGGAAACGAGAGGATAAGGAGAAGCGCGCTGGCTGCTGCCGCGCCCCACTCATAATTCCGAAAATCGATCCGTGTCATCCGCCGCAAAAAATTTTTTCTAACTGACTGAACCATCGTAAATCCAATGCGTCATTTAGCCAGATATTGACGCAAAAAGACAGAAACCGTCACTGTCAAAGTGACAAATTCCGTCAAAGGAAAAAAGTTTAGAGTTCCTCCGCGGCCCTCTGCGTATCTCTGCGTTCTCTGCGATTAATGGCAATTTCAACGCAGAGGCCGCAGAGATACGCAGAGGGGCCGCAGAGAAATTCTAAATTTCGCCTTGTGGGCTGCTTTAAAAGCGGGAAGACCCGGTCATTTCTGACCAGGTCCACGTTTCGGGGGGAAGCACTGAAGGAACGCTCGGAAGGTTAGCTGGCGCAGCGGCAGGCGGCGCTCAGGGAATGTTGGCGGCGGGGGACTCGGTCAACTTTTTCGTCTTCCGTGTCGTGCCGCGTTCCCTTTGAGCACGCGCCGTGCCAAAACTCCGCTAGTTACCCATCGTGACCTGTCTTTGGAGCGCGATTGCTTCCTGATTGTTCGGGTCGATCGAGATCGCGCTCAGTGCGTACTTGCGCGCTTCGCCGCGGTCACCTCGTTCGAGAAAGATCTTGCCAAGGAGAATGTGTGCGTCGATGAGTTTGGGATCCCAGAAGATCGCCGTCTTCAACGCCGCGATCGCTGCTTCCTGATCGCTACGACGCAGGTTGATGCGACCGCTGAGTAGATACGCTTCCGCATTCGTCGGCTCGATCATCACCACGCGGTGCAACTCGGGCAATGCTTCCTCATCGCGACCGGCCTGGTAAAGATCGCGAGCTTTCACGAGCAGGTCCTGCGTTGCCGAGCTCGGTGAACCCATCGCGGCGGTGATGTTCTTTTCGCGATCGAGCCCAAACACTTCCTCGCGGTTCAGCACATCGCGCATGCGCAGGTTAACGGCGCTCGTGCTTCCCGACTTCTGCCATTCAGTTTCCCATTTCGCGTACGCGGTGCGGAGATAACGGCGCGCCATGTCGTCGGCGGCAGCCGCTGCCTCGGCGTTGCCGAGTTTGGCGAGCGACTTGGAGAAGAGGAAATATGCCTGGCCATCCTGCTGGTCCGACGTAATCACCGGACGAAAGTGCTCGGCTGCTTCTTTGTATTTGCCCGCGAGAAACAAACCGTAGCCGTAATTGAAGTTGACCATCTGATCTGATGGCGCCGACTTCGCCGCCTGGTCGAGGAAGTCCATTCCCTGGCTCAGCAGGCGCGTACGCTCAGCGTTGTTCTTGTTCTCTCTGGCCGCCTGAATTGCAACCGCACCGGCGTTGTTGTAAACCGCAATCAGCGGTAAATCACTCGAGAGCGGTACGACTGTCGCGAGCGCGTGACCATAATCGCCGAGTTTCGTGTAGCCCAGGCTCGCGTAAAAAGCAGCTTCGGCGTAGTGCGGCTCTTTCTTCTGGAGCTTTGAAAAGTACTCGGTCGCATCCTTCCAGTTGCCGAGTTCCATGTAACCGCGGCCCAGCTCGAAAGCAGCTTGCGGGTAGACCGCGCCACCGAGCGACTCGGCGTAGTAACGAAGCGCGTTCTTTAGATAATTTGCGCGCACATCGCTGCGCAGCGGCAACTGCACCGCCTTCACGTAAGCCTCAAACGCCTTCTGCGGAATTTTCGTGGCTTCCTGAACGAGCTGGTTTTGCGAGTAAGGAAGCGCCTTGTCACGTTGATAGAGAATCTGGTACGCGAGCCATCCCTGAATTTCCTGGAGCGCGGTCAGCGCGTCGCCGCGGTCAAACTGTCGCGTGATCCAGGCGCCGTCTTTTACTTCACCGAAGTTGCGGCCTTCGTTGACTTTAATCACACGCGCCGTCACCTGCACGTAACCGTCTGTCGGTTGTTTTTCGCCGTTGCTGTCGGTTTTGTCGGGAGTCGTGACCGTGTAACTGCCGATCACGATCATGGTCGCTTTCGCCTGGCGCGCCAGCTTGATTGCGGTGGCTCGCGAGGGAATCACCGTCTCGGGCAAGCGAAGCTGCTGGTATGCGAGCTCACGCTCATCGCTGGAAACGACCACCAGACCGGGCTTGTTCAGGAGTTCGGCGAGGGAGTCGGCAAAACTCTCGCCGACCCAATTGTACTCAGCACGGAACGGTTTCGAGGTGTTTTCAAACGGCAGCACCATGACCACGTCGGCGGTCGGATTCTGGGCCTGCGCGCTGGTTATGAACAGTGTTAATAGAAGAGCGGATATCAGTTTAAGGCTCAAAAATCGCATGCCTAACTTTACCATGGATGACACGGATCCAAAGACCGATCAGCGCTGATCATAAGGAAATCCGTGTAATCCGGGGTTACATCGAGTAGGCCACCGAAACGTCGTCACCAGCGTGGTCGAGGTTTAGATCGGGTTCGGTGTCGCGGTGGGCGTCCTGGGAGAGGAGGTGTTGGACGGCATCGTTGTCTACTGGGCGGGAGAACGGTAACCCTGACCGTATTCACAGCCAAGCATCTTCAATTGCTGGTACTGCTCCTCAGTCTCGATACCTTCTGCAATCACTTCCATGCCGAGGTTGCGCGCGAGGGTTGAGATGGTGCGGACGATAGCGTTGTCGTTGTCTGTCGTCAGACGCATCACAAACGAGCGGTCGATCTTTAGATAATTGAGCGGGAAACGGTGCAGGTAACTGAGCGACGAATAGCCGGTGCCGAAGTCGTCGATGCTCAACTGCACACCGAGCGAACGCAATTGCTTGAACATCAACGCCGCTGCCTCAGCATTTTCCATCACGACGCTTTCCGTGATCTCGAGCTTGAGGCAATGCGGGTTCAGCTTGCTCGTTTCGAGCGCGGCTTTGATTCGATCCAGCAAGTCAGGCTGCGCCACTTGTCGCGCCGAAAGATTCACGCTGAGACTCAAGGCGCGATGACTGGGCGAGTCGATCTGCCACTGGCGCACGTGCGCACAAGCTTCATTCAATACCCACTGCCCGATCGGCACGATCAAGCCAGTCTCTTCCGCAACCGGAATGAAATCGGCCGGCGAGACTAAACCACGACGCGGGTGGTTCCAGCGCACGAGCGCTTCGAAACCCGCGAGACGCCCGGTCTGCAGGCAAACGATCGGTTGATAGTAAACACAGAACTCATTGTTTTCGATCGCCTGGCGCAGATCGCTTTCGAGTTGCAGTCGCGAAACCGCGCGCGCGTGCATGCCGTGATCGAACACTTCGTAACGTGCCTTGCCATTTTCCTTCGCGCGATACATCGCGATATCGGCGTCGCGCAGGATGTCGTCAGCACGATCGTAGCCACTCGAGCTGAGCGCAATGCCGATACTCGCTGTCGCGAAAGCCGAGTTTTTATCGAGCACGAACGGCTGGCTGAGCTCGTCCTGAATTCGTTGCGCGACTCGCACCGCATCTGTCGCGTCAGTCATGCCACTCAAAAGGATCGCGAACTCATCACCACCGAAGCGCGCGAGCGTGTCGATAGGCCGCAAGGTCCGCTCGAGTCGCTCGGCAAACGCGACGAGCAGCAGGTCACCGTGCGTGTGGCCCAAACTGTCGTTGATGTTCTTGAAGCGATCCAGATCGAGGAAGAGAACTGCGAACATGTGATCGTTGCGGCGGCTCGAGCTTTCGATCTCGGCTTTGAGCAACTCAGTAAACATCGCGCGGTTCGGCAGTCCCGTCAGTGAATCGTGAAACGCCGCGTGACGGAAGTGTTCCTTTGTTTCCTCGAGCACGCGGCTGATGCGTTCCTGTTCCGCGATGTAGTTGTTCAGCTCGTGAACGTGTCGCTCAGCCTGTTCCGCGCGCTGGTGTTCGAGCTCGGCGCGCGCGCGCTCAGCTTCTTCGGCGTGACGTGCTGAAGCTTTGACTTCGCGCATGTAACGGTCGTAGCTGAAGTAAACAATGATGATGACCGGAATGCAGATCAAAAACGCCCAGAAGCGAGTGGTGCCGAGACTGCTCACGATAAATCCGGCGCCCGCCGCGCCCGCGAAATAGCTGATCGAGATCCAGAGGAAGTTGCGGGTCCACATGCGCCAGATCGACTCGTTAGCTTTGAGGGCAGTGACGACAGCTCCGAGACCAGTATGGACCAGGTATTGGACGAGGCCCATCACGCAAAGTGCGATGATACCTATCGAAGCCCCGTTTTTCAGGAGCCCGGTGGTAGATCCGAAAGCAAGCGTGAGAATGGTTGCCGTGATGAAGATGGAAGTTGCCAACGCGGCGCTGCCATAGGCTACTGTTCGGACCTTGCGACTGATTCGCAATGCCGCGCAAATACCCGCGAGGGCGCCGGTGATGATGGCAGCTTCACCGCCGTAATGCAGGAGAGCGATGAAGACAAACGTGTCGTCGACCGTGATGTTGACGTTGATCTGTGGAATGCGGATGGCGATGCGCGAACCGATGACAGCCGTGGTCAGCAGCAACAAAAGGAAATAAACGTCGATGATGCCGCGCGGAAGTGCATAAGCGGCGTAGAGGCAACTGGCGATGCCGGCTGCCACCACGGCCCACATGTAAACGCTGGTTGAGTTTGGTTTCTTCATGTCCGCACGGTCTTTGGCGATGGGTTACTTCATGCCCGGTCCACTGTCGCCGAGTGAGCAGTCGCCAATCGCGTAACCATCACCGATCGCATAACCGTCACCGACTGCATAGCCATCGCCAATCGCATAGCCATCGCCGATCGCGTAACCGTCGCCGATTGCATAGCCATCACCGATCGCGTAGCCATTGCCGAGCAGCAGCACGTTGCTCAATAGGAACGACCCGCTAAACATCGTCGAGCCGTCGCTCTTCATCAGGTAAGTTCCGAGTGTCACAGACTTGACCCACATGTTGTAGTTCAAGCTCTGGCTCGTGAGTCCTTCGTTAACACCGTCACCGAGCAGGTAACCTTGTCCGTAACTGACCTGATACTTATTGATCAGATCCTTTCCGGTGATCGTGGTGCGCTTGAGCACGAGTCCCTGAGTCCAGGGAAAGGTGAAACCGGCAACTGTTGTTTGAGGGGCAGGAGCAGACTGGGTTAGCAGCGCAGATCCGAAAGTAGGTTTCAGAAGGCCCAGAAGATCAGTGCGAACGATCCGCGCGAGTGTTACCGCACCGGCGACGTTGAGCTGTCCGGCGCCCTGTTCGAGCGTGTTGAAGCCGGCCAGTGGCTGAGCGGTGTACATCAGAAGCATCTTGACCATGTTTGGCGTGAGACTGGAGTTTGCTTCGAGCAAGAGAGCGGCGGCGCCCGAGACCATCGGCGCGGACATCGATGTACCGCTGAGGTACATGAGCTTCATGTTGGTGGTGGAGTATTTGTTGGTTTCGAGCTCGGGATAATTCTTGAGCAGGTTGTTGCCAAGCGCTTCGGCAGCGATGATCTTGTTACCCGGCGCGACGAGATCCGGTTTGATGATGTTGTCGTAGTGAATCAGGCCGTATGAATC